>VMHT01013290.1_pt1 | contig 27369 bp, 25 predicted proteins | sample 4693611 | NCBI WGS metagenome assembly VMHT01 (sample SAMN12280063, study PRJNA550983) | marine metagenome | isolation source: seawater sampled from same location over 5 years 0.02-0.2 micron viral filtrate | place: USA: collected off the coast of southern California halfway between the port... ...
AACGCCAGTGATGTCTCTGCTGGGCGCCCCCACAGCGAGACGTGTTCCATCCAAAGAGAGGGCAACGGACCAACCGAAATTTTCCCCAGGAAAAGCGTCCTCACCATCTATGTCTGCCCCAAGTTGGGTCCATGTCCCACTACTCTCCTTGTAGACCCTCACGTGGCCCGCACCGTTGTTGTTGTTGTACGCTCCCACTGCGAGGCGTGTTCCATCCGAAGAGAGGTCGACGGAGTGACCGGACTGGTCCCCAGCCGCCTCACCATCTATATCGGACCCAACCTGGGTCCAGGTGCTCCCGACCAAGTCGAAGACCCTCACGTGGCCCGAGTCTGCACCGGCTGTGCCGTCGTTTGAGGGACCTCCCACCGCGAGACGTGTTCCATCTGAAGAGAGGGCGACGGATATACCGAAATGGTCCGCCCCCTGCTCACTGTCTATGTCTGCCCCAACTTGGGTCCAGGTGCTCCCGACCAAGTCGAAGACCCTCACGTGGCCCCCACCGCTGACGTGTAGGTAGCCCCCCACAGCGAGACGGGACCCATCCGAAGAGAGGGCGACGGACCAACCGAACTGGCTCCCAGCCGCATCATCATCTATATCGGACCCAACCTGGGTCCACGCACCTCCGACCAAGTTGAAGACCCTCACGTGGCCCGAATTGGAACCACCACCGTCGTTGTTGGGGGCCCCCACAGCGAGACGTGTTCCATCCGAAGAGAGGGCGACGGAGGTACCGGAATTGTCCCCAGCCGCCTCACCGTCTATGTCCGCCCCAAGTTGGGTCCAGGCAGAGGGGATTAAGTCGAAGACCCTCACGTGGCCCGCATCGGAACCATTACCGTCGTTTAGGAAGGCCCCCACAGCGAGACGGGACCCATTCGAAGAGAGGGCGACGGAGCTACCGGAACCGTCACCACCCGCCTCACCGTCTAGGTCCACCTCAACTTGGGTCCAGGCGCCCCCGACCAAGTCGAAGACCCTCACGTGGCCCGAATTGGAACCACCACCGTCGTTGTCGGGGGCCCCCACAGCGAGACGTGTTCCATCCGAAGAGATGGCGACGGAGGCACCGGACTGGTCCACAGCCGTCTCACCGTCTATGTCCACCCCAACTTGGGTCCAGGTTTCATCATCTTCGTCCCAGTCGAAGACCCTCACATGGCCCGCGTCTGTACCATTGGCGTCGTTGTAGCTCGCCCCCACAGCGAGACGTGTTCCATCCGAAGAGAGGGCGACGGACCTACCGAACTGGTCCCCAGCCGCCTCACCATCTATGTCTGCCCCAAGTTGGGTCCACGCCCCACTACTCTCCTTGTAGACCCTCACGTAGCCCGCATCGGAACCAGGGCCAGGTCCGTCGGTGGCACCCACAGCGAGCCGTGTTCCATCCGAAGAGAGGGCGACGGAATAACCGAAATAGTCCCCAGCCGCCTCACCATCTATGTCTGCCCCAAGTTGGGTCCATGTCCCACTAATCTCCTTGTAGACCCTCACGTAGCCCGCGCCGTCGCCGAACTGGCTGGTGGCTCCCACTGCGAGTCGTGTTCCATCCGAAGAGAGGTCGACGGACCAACCGGACCGGTCCCCAGCCGCCTCACCGTTTATGTCCCCCCCAACTTGGGTCCAGGTTTCATCATCTTCGTCCCAGTCGAAGACCCTCACGTGGCCCGCGTCTACACCATTGGCGTCGTTGGAGTACGCTCCCGCTGCGAGGCGTGTTCCATCCGAAGAGAGGGCGACGGATATACCGAAAAAGTCCGATGATTGAATTGCGTTGAACGGAGCGCCGTCTATGTCCCCCCCAAGTTGGGTCCACGCACCTCCGACCAACTTGTAGACCCTCACGTGGCCCGAATTGGAACCACCACCGTCGTTTGTGGTGGCCCCCACTGCGAGTCGTGTTCCATCCGAAGAGATGGCGACGGAGTAACCGGAATTGTCCCCTGCCGCCTCACCGTCTATGTCTGCCCCAACTTGGGTCCAGTAAGTAGTCGGTGCATCCTCGATATATTTAGTACCACCGACCGATAGATATTCCCCATTACCCGACAAAGATACAGTGTCTGCGAAGAATATACTGTCCCCCCCACTTGGACCAGTCTGATAATAAATCTGTGTCCAGGTTTGACCATTAAATTCAAATACGCTCACCTTACCGCGACTCGATGTTGAGGAGTCGTACCACTGTGGTGAACTAATCGCTACCCGAGACCCATCCGCGCTCAATGACACATAAAATCCTTTTAATTCACCCTGTATATCTCCCTTAATATCCTGTCCCAACTTTGTCCACACCCCCAAACTGTATTCGTAAATGCGTACATATCCAATTTGGGTCAAAAGTGGACCATCAACCTCGGGAGCCCCTATTGCTACACGGGTTCCGTCGTTGGACATCGATACTGACCACCCGGACTTATCTCCTGGTAGTTCACCATTAATATCAGAGCCAGTCTGTCTCCAACTCCCTTGTGCAGAAACAAATGACGTTTGTGTGAATAAATTGGAATTGGTGTATAAATTACCCGATATATTGAGATCCCCACGGATGTCTAGGGTGTGTGCAGGTAGATTAGTTCCTATACCAATTTTGTTTGTCTCTGTGTTTACATATAGGTTTGCTGCACCAATCTCGAACACACCATCTTTTATTGTCAATTTGGATTTTGGAATCTCATATACACGGAAATAGCTGTTAGCATTACCACTTTTAGATGTACTAATTACATGTGTACCATCTTCGGAAAGGGAAACTGCCCACCCAAATTGATCACCAGTTGCATCACCGACGATATCGCCACCAATTTTAACCCAACTACCTTCCTTGTATTCGTAAAGACGGGTAAGTCCCGCATTTGTACCCCCAGAGTCACTTTTTGGGGCACCGACAAGTAGACGGTTTCCATCATTGGAGAGTGAGATGGAATGACCGGTCCATTCATCTGCGCTACCACCATCTATGTCTGTACCCACCTGAGACCACACCCCATCACTGTAAGTGTATACTCTTACATGACCCGCGGCGTCGCCGGCTCCATCGTTTGTATGTGCACCAATTGCAACCACTGTACCATCACTGGAAAGTGATACGGATTTCCCAGAAGAGTCCGCTGCAGCTTCGCCATCTATGTCTGAACCCACCTGAGACCATGACCCACCACTGTAATTGTATACCCTGACGTGACCGGCACCGCTACCGTTATTGGTTGCGCCAATGGCTACATAGGTGCCATCGAGTGATATAGAGACGGACCCCCCAAACAAATCTCCAGCGGCTTCACCTGCTATTGTAGTTCCAAGTAAAGTCCAGGTTCCCGAAGAATATTCATACATGGATACATTGCCATTGGTGGTACCGGGTATACCAACGGCTACAATTTGACCATTACTTGACAGCGAGACAGAGAATCCAGCTTTCTGATTCACCCCACTACCGATAATATCATCACCATATTTAGCCCATGCACCCACCTGGTACTTGTAAATACGTACACGACCCGCGTCTGCACCACCCTCATTATTGTATGGTGCACCGATAGCTACATGGGTACCATCTGAAGATAGAGAAACTGAATATCCAAATTGATCACCACTTCCACTCCCAGCTACATCATCACCATTTTCACCAGTTATATCCGAACCCAGTTGTGTCCACGTTCCATTGGTGTAGGTGTATATGCGCACAAACCCCGGGTCTGTCCCCGTATTTTGGATACATCCTATGGCTACAATTGTACCATCCGATGATATGGATGTGGAAAATCCAAAATCAACACTGGAAGTTACATTCACATCGGCACCCACCTTATTCAACACCAAGTCTGGATATTCCAGGGATAGCAATGAATTGTTGTACAGATTACCAGATAGATTGATATCTCCATCCACATCGAGTGTATGTGATGGGGTTGCGGATCTAATACCAACACTTCTGGTTGAGGAGTTCACAAATAAAGTATTCCCAGATTCAAAATCCGCGGTCCCCAAGTTTACAAAGGTGGTCACACTTTCTTTATAGACTCTGACACTACCTATATCTGTGCCACCATCGTCGTTCAAGTTTGCACCGACGACAACCTGTGTACCATCCCCAGATATTGCCACGGATTTACCAAAATTGTCGCCGACATATTCACCCGTTATGTTAGGGATTATCTTATTCCAAATACCTGAGCCCGCGAAAAAATTGTAGACTCGAACATTTTCCACCCCGATGGCACTTGCAACCAATCTATTGCCATCGTTAGACAATGAAACATCCCACCCAAATTGATCTCCCTCACCCTCACTCTCAATACCTGGACCCACCTTTGACCACCTACTGTCTGAATATCCATATACGTTTACACTATTATGCCCACCGATAGCCACGCTGGTACCATCACTGGACATGGAGACGGATACTCCCAATTTATCCCCAGCCGTTTCCCCATCTATCGAGTTCCCCAACTGTGTCCATGAACCACCCGTGTACTCGTATACACGAACCTGTCCGAAAAGGAAATTAGAAACACGAATCATGGTGTCTCTAGGTGGTATATAACCGGGTGTGTATCCATTCAGGGACAGTATGGTTGCCACGGATGTTCCGTATAGAATCTCCAGAGCTGTAAAGGTATCTTCATCTCTCCATCTGTGCAGTGCCAATTTGTCTCCATCACTTTGGTACGCGCCTATAGCTACACGGGTACCATCATCCGACATTGAGACTGACCATCCAAAGTTGTCGCTAATTGCGTCACCGTTGATGCTGGAACCCACCTGTGTCCAGACACCTCCCGTGTACTGGTATACTTTAACACGACCAGACTGGTACTTACCTGAACCACTACTACCCGGTGCCCCTGTGGCTACAATCCAGGAGGGTGAGGCTGTTCCCCGAGCGAGTCCTACGGACCACCCAAACTTATCACCCACTGTTTCACCAACGATATCGGTGCCTATTTTATTATAACTAACACTACCATCGTATTCGTATATTCGAATGACACCTGTGTTTGTGTTGTAGCTATACCCACCTGCGGCTATAGTATGTCCATTATTTGACATAGAAACCGCAGAGCCCGAAGATGGATCATCTATATCACTTGTACCTCCACCAAGTAAGTTCCATGAGCTCGTTGAAGTACTGTACGTGTATACGCGCACGTGTTCCGCGTTGGGGGCACCGATGGCTAAAAATAAACCATCTTCGGAGGTGGCCACTGCAAACCCTGAGTTATCCCCAGCGGCTTCACCATCGATATCTGTTCCCAATTGAGACCAGGATGTCGTACTCTTAAATACGTTGCCTGTGAATGTTATATCTCCCTCTACGTGGAGGGCTGAGGTTGGCACCACCGTCCCTATCCCAAAGTTCCCCAAGGAGTCCAACTTGACACGTTCGAGACCCCGAGTTTTTAGAGTTATATTTTGATTAGAAATGTTTGAGGTTGAACCACCCATAGAGATTTCAGAGACCTTGGAGGTCGCTGGATTTGAGGTTTGACCAGCTTGTAGTTTGAGTCTATGACCCCCATCTTCGACGGTGGCTTCAGTCTCCTCTGTGTCTGCATGTAAAAGGCTTGTTCTGGGAATGGTAAATGTTAGATCTACATCCTGTTCCACACCAACTTGGTCTGTGCGTGTAGCTGATTGTATAGGCTTGGCGTCTAATGCCCGCGTGTAAATTTGTTCTGCGAGTACAAGACTTCTCGGCATCACCACTTACCATAGTATCCGAAAGTTATTTGACATGGATGACACCATCTCAGAAGACTTTTAGTTTTATGTGATACATCTTACCTTAGTATGTGAATGTAACTTCATCTACACCACCTTCAGTTATTTTTACAACTTTACCATCACTGTGTTCTGAAATGAATTCGATAAATACGTTGTAATTCCCCAGCTGTGATAGCGTCCCCGATGGTTTAATAAAGAGGGTTGTTGGATTGGTCGTCACAACCGAAGACCATGGGTTTGTATTCGTGTTTCCAAATACAGAGGCAGGGCCCTTGGCTACATTCAGGGGTGTCCCACCAGTTCTATGTCCACCACTTGCTTCTATGGATATCGTACTCACTTCATTATCGGCTTGGATCAGGTGAGCTACGATTTTAGCGTAGAATACATGTTGTGAAAAAACGATTCCAATAGTTGCTGCCGTTGGGGTAGCTCCACTTCCCATATCACCCGTGAAGCTGTACGTTTTTTTAGTGACACCCCCCGTGTTTGTAATGATACCACCGGTTGCTATGAATGCAGTATCGGTGTTTGTAAACTGGATCACATTGGATGTGGTGTTTCCATTATCAGAGACATCTTGGAGGGTAGTGACGAGCCCGGTGAGTTTGCTTCCATCACCGTAGTAGCTATCTGCCACCACATTTCTAGTGACGACGAGGACATTGGACCCCACATCGTCGACGTAGAGGTTGGATCCTACATTTAGAGTGTGGTTAGTTGATACATTGGCTATACCGACATTTGAGGACGTCGTAAGTTCCCCGAGAACATCCAGGGTTTCGTTAAAGGTTGCATTATTTTGAACGACAAGATTACCTCTTAGATCTATGAGCAATCTATGATCCGGATCTTCGTAGTGTAAGATGTGATTGTCGGTGAATGTGTTTTGTGTGTAGCTCATAGAAAATCTATGTTCATCGGCGTGGTAGATGAGGGCAACGTTGGCGTACTCCCCGTCGTCTTTATGTTCCATCATGATACCCGTGTCCAGGTTGTGGACGGCATTATTCGCCCCGATACCGAAAATACGATCTTCTATGGTGACACTTGTAGATGACACGACTGTGTTGTTACCACCGAGTGTTATGTTCCCCAAAAATTCAGCTTCGGATGCAGAGATTACATAGGTCCCCCCAGAGGTTACGTAGACTGGTGATTGAATAAATGTGCCATCATTGTCGACCATGGGTAGGTATTTATTGACGGAATCTGCGAGACCAGATACGGAGATGTTTGAACCAACTTCCAGGTTCGCGGTGGTCACTAGACCGGTGGTGGCATTTGTAAATTGAATTGTATTTGAGGTGGTGTTCCCAGTGTCTGTGACCTGTTGGAGGGTTTGGAGTTTGGTCAGAACGTCTGCGGGATCCATTTTTTCAAATGTGTTTCCGCCACCATTTGTATAGATGTGTGGAGGTTGGGTGGTGACTACCTGAGCGTTTGGAATGGCATTTACACGACCAACGCCGGTGACATCAATGACACCCGTAGATGCGTGAGGTTTAACTACGAAACCAACATTCTGAATGAGATCAGTTTCAGCTTGAGGTGCCACATTTGAGATACCACCAGCTACGACGTTACTCACATAGACGGTTTCACTAGATACGAAGTCGTCTGTGTTTAACCCATCGGCTCTACCAAATGTGACGATAAGACCGACATCATTTACAGTCAAATCTTGATAGGCTACACCCAATGCGGGCATGGTGGTTGAACTATCCGATCGAGCTTTCCGTACATCGACAATATTATTACCCGTATGCCCTACCCCATATACGACATCACCTTTACTTATTGTTTCTAGTGCCTTAGCTTCTAAAAATGTATGATTTTGTAGCTGATTGGTCCAATTTGTGCCATCGTACACGAGTATATCTTCATTTTGGGCGGTGGTCAGTGTTACGTTTGCCAATTGATTCAAATTTACTTCGACATTGGAGATGAGGTCAGTGGTGAAGGCGGTGTGTGCATTGGTGAATTGGAGGGTATTGGAGGTGGTGTTTCCATTGTCGGATACGTCTTGGAGGGTCGTGACGAGACCAGTGAGTTGGCTACCATCACCTAGGTAGGTGGTGGCTGTTACATTCCCACCCACGACGATGTTACTCACCGTGACTAGACCCGTGGTTGGGTTTGTAAACTGAACCACGTTGGATGTGGTATTCCCCTGATCGACGATGTCATTTAATGTTGCTGCGATGTTGGATAGGAGTCCACCATCACCTAGAAATGTTGTGGCCGTCACATTGCCACCAACCACTATGTTACTATCGACTACGAGTCCCGTGGTTGGGTTTGTAAACTGAACCACGTTGGATGTGGTATTCCCCTGATCGACGATGTCATTCAATGTTGCTGCGATGTTAGAGAGGAGTCCACCATCACCCAAAAAGGAGGTGGCTGTCACATTACCACCAACCACTATGTTACTATCTACAACGAGTCCCGTGGTTGGGTTTGTAAACTGAACCACATTTGATGTGGTGTTTCCATTGTCGGATACATCTTGAAGGGTCGTGACGAGCCCTGTGAGTTTGCTTCCATCTCCATAGTAGGACCCGGTTGTCTGTACATTCCCGGTGACGACGAGGACGTTGGAACCCGTGTCGTCTACGTACAGGTTGGAGCCCACATCCAGGGTGTGTGAGGGTGCACCGTTAGCTATACCAACATTGGAGAGGGTTGTAAACCCCACGAGTGTATTATTAAACGACACTGTATTTGAAGTGACGTTTCCATTTTTTACGGCTGCTTCGAGATCAAAGTCCAAGATATCCTCTGCGACAGCGCCAGAGTCCATGACTTCTTTGGTGGTCTGGTTGTATGCGAGAATCGTGATACTCCGATCTCCCAAATCTGTGCGTTGGCGGAGGGGTGTCATGTAGACTGAGCCCTCGGATGAGGCATTGATGGCTTGATCACTGGCATTGAAAACAATTGTATTTTCAGCCTGATCTTCTAAACAATTTTTACCAAACCTAATTTTAGTGGATCTCTCCACGGTCGGTAAGTTCTTAACCATTTAATATAGATTGGTATTTTAATTTGCGTACAGGAGACCGGCCATACCATTTTCCACCCGAAGTATATTGTAGTTGACTGCGTATATGGGGTGATTGATGGGCATCGTTTCGCTCATTATTTTGACTGAATTGAGGCGACTAAAATTGAGTGTCCCGGTGGGTTGGAGGGAACTTGTTGAAAGACAAAAACAGTATAGAAAAAAGTCGGGTGAAGTCACAAAGTTTGTGTGATAATAGTTCATGACATCTATAAAATGTGGTTTCCCCCACCTATAGTTGCTCACATCGATCCCATTGATGTTCAACTTTACTTTATTTTGGGGGGAAGTGAGGGCGCCGTCTGTCGTGGTGTCTGAGGATGCGAGGTATTTCACTGGGTGATTGAATGTGAGTTCTTGAATGAGTTGGTGGGAGGCGATATTCTTTTGGACTTGGGTGATGAGAAGATCATTTTTTCGGGTGGCGAATTGACCCCGTTCTTCGTTATCCAGGTAATAATAGTTTGCAAATAATTCCACGTTGTAAGAGCTGGCGGCTGGTCCCCAGTGAATTCTGATCTCAACATTGTGGTAATTTAGGGCTACTAGGGGGAGTGCACACTGTGGTCCCTCACAGAAGAAGAACCGTAGGGGGTAAAAGTACGATCGAGCACTCACCCCAGGGTGTGTGCCACTTGAACTTTTAGAGACGTTTTGGGCGAACGTATCGATGGCAATTTTTTCGGTAAAGATTGAATCTTGGCAATCTATGACGGAGCCGCCGATGAGAAGTTCCACTTTATCGATGATGGTGTCCCACCTCTGTATATCGAGGGCTTGGGTTGTATCATCCATAGTAAAATACGCGTACCCGAGAAGATCGCCAGAACGTTCGAATTGAACGCTGGACATCGAATTGTTTTTCACCGCTCCATGGATGGTTTGTTTTTCGATGGACTGTGAAAAATTAGCATGTCTTTTGAATGTTGAACTAAAGAAGGATATTTCCGGGTTGCCCACAATATATTCATCCTGGGCACCTATAGCGATCAATTGAACAATACCAGCAGACATGGTATACTACTCTAAGGGGAGAAAATTACAGATTGGGTTTTCTACACACGAAGCGGAGGACTATAAAATTATTTTCGGCGGGACTTGGTGGTTTAATGAGAAGACCATCCTGATTTCTTATTTTAACTGTTAAACGACTAATTGTTCGAATGGGATTTATATACTGGGTTACGATTGGATAGTTGTCTCTAAAACTAATTATTCCAATATCATCAGTTGTTACGAGGCTCGCAAAAGAACCCCTTATCATACTCATGTCAGACTGCCCCGTGAGAACATTTGATGCTCGGTCAGAGAAAATGGAATCAAGTTCTTCTATAGAAATATAGCAGTGTTCACTCCCATTTGACGGGGTAACTGTGTTAATTCGAGCGGCAATAAGTCTAGCCTGAACAACATTGTGAAGTGGTTGGTTCAAAAAACATGTAAATGTATTTGCACTGGACTGACCAATTGTATCAACTGTAATTGTGTGATACTCATAATTGAGATCAGGAATCATCTCTGTTGGCGATGTGATGAGAGCCATATATAGTTAGTTCAGATTAAAGATCCACCGATTCCTTCGACAATCTTATAGGAAGCATGGTCACCTACAAGCTTTTGGGCGCCACAGAGACCACCTGGGGTTAGGCTCTTGGTGTAGGGGCTGTCTTCCTTACCGGATCCTGGTACACAGTCCATGCGGTTCTCGAGGTCGAAGATGGATTCATCGCTGACAATCTCGATCTCGATTGGCTTGGGCTGGTATTTGCTGCTTTTCCTCATGATACCTAGAACAGATATGATTGAGAAAAGTATGACGATGGAAGTGATAGCATTCCTATTGGTCTTATTGAACTTGAACATTTATAATGTATCAACATTTTTTATAAACTGCGTTAAAGGTAATTTTTTTAGTTTCTACATAGAGAGTAGATGGATGAAGAAATAGTCATCGACCGCGGACACACGACTGTAATGAAATTAGACGCCGATGAACAGGCCCTGATGGATGAGATTGAAATTTCAGCCCCACGTCCTCAGCCGGTCCCCAGACCCGCTCCCTATCGACCCCAAAGACCTGTCCACCAAGAACAGGAAACGATGGATGCCTTTGTAAACCCCAATAAGCAGACGGCCCCACGGCAACCTATGCAGGAGGAGGAGATTGATTATGGTGAGGATGAACCTATGTTTTATGATGATGGGGAGCCCCAAATGAATGGCGCACCCCCAGGTGAGCAACCCTCTAAGGGATACACATCGGTGGATGAGGAGAAGTCCGATCTCATCAACAAGTTGGCACGCCTCGAGAAGAAGGGATTCGCTGTGAACAAACGCCTGAATGCATACTCAAATGTGGAGGAACTCAGGGCTGAGGTTAAGAGGATTACCTACAGCATAGATGTGGAGCAGTCTATTCGTTTCTCTAGGCGAATGCTGGTGGCGTGTGTGACTGGTCTCGAATTCCTCAATAAGAGGTACAACCCTTTCGAGATTCAATTAGAGGGGTGGTCTGAGTCTATCATGGAGAATGTTGACGACTATGATGGTGTATTTGAGGAACTCTACGTCAAGTATAGGTCAAAGGTCAGTGTAGCTCCAGAGGTCAAGCTCATCATGATGTTGGGTGGGTCGGCCATGATGTTCCACCTGACCAACTCGATGTTCAAGTCGGTGATGCCCAACATGAATGATGTGATGAAGCAGAACCCAGACCTAGTCAAGAATATGATGAACGCTGTTCAGAATACAACACGAAACCCTGGGGGTCCAGCGACAGAGGCCCCAGTTGGTGGGACTGGGCAGTATGAAATGCAGGGCCCAGGTCTAGACATTTCCAGTTTAATGGGTGGTATTATGATGCCCCCACCACCCCCGATGAACACGACACCCCCCACAATCCAAGAAGAAGAAGACGTCTCCGACATCATGTCCGTATCAGGTGACTCTACAGGTGGTGAGGTTAAGGAGGTCAATGTGGGGTCCACAAAGGCTAAGAGGACCAGACGAAAAAAGAAGACTGAAATTAATCTCTAAATACTATATAAATGATAGCGTACTGTCCGCTTGAGGAGGTAGATCCTCCCGTCCGACAACAGAAAGTTGTCGAAGAACCGGTGGAACCTAAGGAGCCAACGGTTGGTCGCGAAGAAACTGAAATGAATTACGTCATCATGGGTTTCATTGTCGGCGTGATTATTCTCGCCGTCTCTGATTCCATCAGGGCGTAAATGTATTGAATCTACCTTGGGGTGTCCCCCCAAGTTAGTTTCCAAATAAGATACCTGCCATCCCATCTTTGATTCTCAAAATGTTGTAGTTAACGGCATATACGAATATAGATTCATCCGTTCTATTTATACCTCTCACTGCGTTCCGGATAATAAGTTTAGCGTTGTCGATACGACTGAAGTTGCACGTCCCAGTTGGACTGTATTCGGATGCATTTAAACAAAAGTGTGTTGTGTAAAATCTCGTATACAGCATAGCTTTGTTTACGGGGTCATATACAATTTGACCAAAGTTGGATTTGAAATAATTCTCAATTGTGTGAAAGTACATGGGATTCATGGATTCCAATAGGGGTGTACCATTGAGGTGAATGTCACATGTGTCAAATGAGAAACGGTCATTTATATAGTCACTACCCGTTGTACTGAACCCGAAGAACAAAGACTTCACTGGATGATTAAACTGTGAAATATCTAAACTGTTGTAGTTGGATTCGCTAAAATCTATGGGAAACTCCACCCGTTGTACCTGTGTAACCACCATATCTAACTGACGCTTAATTATTGCCTCCCTTTCATCTGTATCCAGGTAAATATAGTTTCCATACAGAGTGATTTTTTTCTGCGCGGGGGTGGGGCCAGCCACATTATAGTGTGCGTCATCGAAATTGATTCGTAGTTCAACTGTGTGATTCTGTAAGGCTACGAGGGGAAGCACAGTCCCACCGTCACAGAAGAAAAAGTGGAGGGGAACGAAGGCGATGTTTCCTATGTTCGCCTTTGTATTTATTTCCTGTGATTTCGTGTACGTTCCTGCCAAATAATTCGGCCATATATCACTACCGTAGTCATAATGATGGGAATCCACCTTTTGACCACCTATATAGAGATCGATTGTCGAATTGTAAAAGAGATTCGAAGATATGTTACTTTCACCGGTACCTTGGAACCATAGACCATTTATGATATCACCGTATACTGGAATCGTTATCGAGTTGTCGGTGTTTGTTATATCCTTAATCAACTTGGGGGCTTGTGAAAAGTTTGTATGCCTCGCAAATTTTGTTCGAAAAAATGAATGACCATCATCACTGGTGAGATAAACATCTTGCACACCCTTAGAAACAAGTTGTATTAATGCACCAGACATTTATTTATTAATTAGATTATAAAAATAGACACTTTCCCTGAGGGAAGTCATCCTTCTTCTTTTCTTCTCCACCCTTTCCATGAATTTTGAACCCACCTTGGCGATACACCTTCATTCTCTTATAGTACATTGCTGTAAAGACTGACCATGGGTCGTGGATGTCGTAAATGTGGGGGTTATTCTTTTTACCCTTGGTCTCCCTCATGATGCGTCCAATACTTTGAACAATGTCAGACTTTGGGGAGGCCAAGATGACCGTGTCTAGGGTTGGTATATCTAAGCCTTCATGGGCTTGACTGAATGTCGCGAAGATGATCTTCTTCTTGGAGGATTCTTGGAGATCCTTCTCCTTCATACCACCCATGTAGAGCCCAGAGCTCTTTGGAAAACATTGGTGAAGAAATTCACAATGAAATCTTCTATCGCTTAAAACGAGGAGTTGCCTCGTTCCCGCTGAAGCCTTTTTTACGAGTTCTGCCAACATTTTGTTCCTATTTCTGTCTTCGACCAACTCTGTGATCATATTGGGCATAGAGATCTTTCCATTCCTCATAGAGGGTGGGGGGTTGCGGTAATTGAAGCATTCGTAGGTGACTGTAAATACCTCCACCTGTTCCTGATTTTTCCTCTCGACGGCGAAGAATGTGGGTCCCATGAACCAGTGGAGGACTTTGGTGAGTCCATCCTTCCTCTCTGGGGTTGCAGAGAGACCGAAAATATGCTTTGGACACAACTTGAAGAGAGACTGACTGAATACTTTGGCGCATATATGGTGGGCTTCATCTACAATGAGGGTCCCAACACTTTCAAAGTCCGAAAAGCTGTACTCCTTTAGGGAAAGAGATTGTAACATGGCGATGACAAAGTCACAGTCAACCTGTTTCTTATCCTGTTGGACGACACCAACTGTAGCCCCGGGACAAAACTGTTGGATTCTCTCCCTCCACTGATCAGCTAAGAACTGTTTATGAACGACAATCATGGTCCTGTAGCCCAACTTACACGCTATTGCCAGGGATACGGTGGTCTTCCCAAAACCACACGGGAGTGAGAGAACGCCATGACCCGCCTTAAGAGCTGCAGCAAGTGCTTCGTTTTGGTGTGTTGCGTCTCGAAGGGTACCGGCAAACTTCGTTCTAATCCGGGTGGGTTGGGGTCTTCGGTCCTCCTTGGGTTCACCAAGTTTCTCGACACCATAGAAGCGCGGGACACAGATACCATTTTTAGTCGTTTTAAAAACTTTAAAAGGTGGTGGCGGAAATCCATAATCTCCATTGACTATAGGTCTTACGGTAAGTTCTTTTTTAATTTCTTGGAGGGGTCCCCCACCCGTGAGGTACCCAGTTCTAGTGAGAACTGTCATATCCTTAAATATCATAGTGAAACTTTAAATATATTCAGAAGATTTAAGAATCCAGGTAAGTCCTGAATGATTTCCAACATTCCAGTATCCCTTAAATTCAGTTTCAATTTCCACTTCATCTCCCCTGACTAACGACTGTATAGGTTTACCTTTGACTTCACACATCACCCGTCTATATCTAAATGGAACTTTCACTTTGAGGATATTTCCTTCTAGGGGGTTGTCTGGTGTACCAGTCGTTGTGAGAAGGTGTTGTTTATAAAGATGAACAGTGTATATTTTTTTTGAAATGTTTTCTGGAATTAAAAAACGGATATACATCTTCCCATTGTATTCATACATTGGTTCGTAAACGGATGCTGAAATTTTCATTGATGTCTATTACGATATACTAAAATTATAACTATAAGTATCATAAGTAAAAGGATTACAAGTTGACTAACTGTAAATGGTTTTATAGGTTTTCGTGTTCCGAAACATTGGTGACTAAGTGACCTAGAAACTTCCACCGCAGATTCTATACTCGAATATGGTGTATGTCTGGGAGACATCATACCACACATGGCAACTTTAGAGCATTTCCCAAAAAAGGGGAGCTGTCCATATAGACTGAGAACTCCCGAGGATTGTGAAAAGGTCCATCCATCATTTTCATTCCAATCTGCACCCCACCCAATTCTTATATCTTCTGGTGGTGGTAAACCAAGTTGTTCAATAACTTCAAGTTTTAACATTTCGGGAGTATTAGATAGAATTTCTCTGGTTATTTTGCATATAACACATGATATAGTTTTCCCGTCCGATAACACTCTAGGTTGTAAATTCCAAGATGTTGTCGCAGCGATCTCGAGATCGGATTTTATTTTTACAGGTTCGTTATAATCAAGTAAAACATTTATGGCTCCGTATGTACTTTCACGAACCTTTTTATCAGCTTCGGGTCCCCAATTATCTCCCAAAAGTTTTAAAGCTGGGCTATTGTCTATACACAAAAATAAATATCCATCATCAATAGTCGTATTGTTGGATAATGAAGCCTTATATGTATCATCCATATATTCAACATTTTCAACTTCAACATCGTAAACAAAATTTACACCAGCTTCAATAAGAGCATTTTCCATTTCATCACACATAAAACGTCCAGAACCCTTTTGTGTATAGGGTTTTGAGAGAGCCACGTGATTGAGATTATTTACAAACTCATAGGCTGACATAACATCCCATGTAACACCGTCCATTATAAGAGGAAGATGTTCGAGAAGGGTTTTAGCACCCTCACTCACCGCCCCTATTGCATCTTTTAAACTAATACTCCTGTATTTATCTGGTTGTGTAAAAACTTTGAATATGAGGGTCAACAGTATACCATAATCTTTTACACCAAGAGAATTTTTTAGAAATGTGGTATGTCCCCCATCATCTTTAGATGGTTCGAAAACATCATTCCAATTTATATTCATTTCTTCAAATAAAGAACGTGTATTTACAAAGGCTTTATCAAATACAACTCTATGTGCGTGAATATCTCTCAGACCAGTTTCAGGTTCCCACCATGAACCACCAGCTGACGTCTTTTTGTCGTAAATTGTTATGTCATGGTCTTCACCTGAGTGAATAATCTCCCAAGCGAGGGACATACCCGTTGGGCCGGCACCAATTATATGAATCTTCATTCTACTTTTAGTAGATATTAAAAAATATCTTCATATGATAGGTATGTTGACTGTAATAAAACCCTTACCCAAACCAACTCAACAGAAGGTAAAAACTTGGAAGTTTGCCGCCAAATTCCTGTGGAAAGAGCGTTTTATCGAAGATAAATCGGAGCTCGGGAGATGGACAAAAGATCAACTTCTCGATCTTGGTCCAACATTTGTAAAATTAGGACAAATTGCGTCCACGAGGGGGGACCTCTACCCCCCAGAGTTTACCCGTGAACTTGAATCTCTCCAAGATGACGTTCCCGCCTTTGATTATAATTTAGTTAGGGATCAGATTGATCTAGACATTTTCAAGGACTTTGATGATATCCCCTTTAAGTCTGCTAGTATTGGTCAGGTCCACAAGGCTACCCTCCAAAATGGGAAACCTGTAGTTGTAAAATTGAAAAGACCGGGTATTTATGATACGATGCAATCCGACACAGAAACTTTGAAACAAATTCTAAAAATAGTTCAATCTCTGGGGATTGATACTGGGAATAGTTCAGACTTTGTTCTCAATGATTCGATTGAATATCTTTTGGGTGAAGCAGATTATATTCAAGAAGTTGATAATGCGATCAAATTTAAGAGGTCTCTGAAAGATGTTGAATGGATTAAGATTCCACGGGTGTATAAAAAATACTGTACGAATGAAATGATTGTAATGGAATATGTACCAACAGATAAGATTACCGAAATCAAGGATAAGAAAATCAATAAGATAAAGGTGTGTGAAGCCCTGGTGAATTCATACGTCATACAGACCATGGAGGCGGGTTTGTTCCATGCTGACCCACACCCCGGAAACTTGGGTATTTCGAGGAATGGTAAGCTAGTCTTTTACGATTTCGGATTAGTCATCCCACTATCGGATGAACTCAGAGAGGGTTTCAAAGACCTTTTCTTTTGTATTGTAAATAGGGACACCTCTGGGATAGTGAAAATTTTAATACGCCTGGGGGTCATCGTTCCAACGTCTACGGATATATCTGACATCGAACTCTTTTTTGAGAGCATCCTTGGGTACCTGGAGACCCTGGATGGGGGTGCTATCGTAAACGATGAACTCGCCGCTGAACTGGCTATGGAGAAACCCTTCGTCGTACCAACAAGTTTTGTCTACCTAGCAAAGTCCTTCTCTCTCATAGAGGGTATATGCATTCAGTTGGATCCAGAGTTTAATTACTTCACCTACCTGGAACCCATGATTCAACAGCAGTTCCTGGAATCATTCGACTTGGGGGAAATGTTTATGAAGACGACGGAGATTCCCTCGAAGATTGGGAAGATAAGCACAGCTGTTCTGGGTTTGGAGAAATCCAGAGCATCTATGAGACGGTCGATGGTTAAAACGAGGCAGGAAATACGGGTAGTACAATACAGTATAATTTGTGTTGTATTGGCGGAGAGGTTTCACGATACACCCTTGGCTGGTGTGTTTATATTGGGTGCGATATGGTTTACTTTTCGTAAAGATCGATAGACTTCTTTACACTCTTCTTGGGCTTGGACTTTTCATCCTTCTTGACAAGTTTCTCATGTTCCTTATAGTATTCCTTTAGCCTCCTCTGCTCATCGCGGACAATATCACTCAATTTACCTTTGATCTTGTCCACGTCCATATCCCGATCCTTCTTGATTTTTTTGCTGAGCCTCTTGAAGCCCTTTTTACTGGCGAAAATAGTTGGCGAAGTTGCGATGGCAAGCATTTATTATGTAGGGACATTTATTTTTAACCTCTTTAGTTTTTCCTCAAACTCCCTCCTCTCCCCAGGGCTCTCTATGGTCTTCCCCGTTTGAAGGGCTTCAATCTCGGGCCCCGTGAGATGCATCGCATTGACCCTGAAGTCTAGGAAGGCCTCCATCGTGACAGGGACTAGGGGCTTTACTAGGTCATAGATGGCGGTGGCATAGTCGCGGATCTCCTTTTGGGCGTGACCGTCCATCCTCAAGTGGAGAAAGTGCATGAGATTGTGGAGGTTCATCTTCCAATAAAACTCGGTGTAGGTAGACTGTGGGAGCACCCCACGACTCTGTTCACGGCAGGCTCCACCCTCTAGGAGTTCCTCGTAGACATCAAAGGCGTGGGTTAGGTGTTGGGATACCTTCCCGGTGAGATCCTCTCCAACATCGACAACACCCTCTGACCCCTGGTGGTTTACTTGGGACTGCCCCCTCAAAGTGTCTGGTTCATAATACTCCTTGGGAACGACGGAGTAACGGGCGGATAGCTCATTAATTGAGGCTGTTCTATGTCGCATATGTTGTCTTGCGATGTAGATGGGCATCTTAATGTGAAACTTGAATTCGACCATTTCGAACGGAGTCGTGTGCCAGTGGCGAAGGAGGTATCGTATGAGACCCCTGTCTCCTCGTGTGGACTTAGTCCCATCTCCATAAGAGACTCGGGCTGCCTGTACGATCGACGAATCCAAATCTTTTTGAGGCATGTAATCAACGAGCCTAACAAATCCATGATCCAAAACTTTTTCCATTATAAATATCTATCCGTTTATTTCTTTATCTATCATAAAGAGAACTATATCGAGATAATGCGTCTTTGAGATTCCATTTCACATCTATTTTGTTTGGTTCGTTTAAACTATAGCAATATATGTTTTTAAATTGTTCAGTTGGTATGTTAGCTTCCCAGAAAATATCAAGAACAAACTCGGCTACATCACGAGTTTCTATCACACTATCTTTCATAATGGGAACAAAATCCTTTATAATTTTATCGGGAAACTTTTTGGTTGCTAATATATTAGTATAAATATAATCAGTTCTCATGTCCTTTATTTCAATTAAACCTGTTGGAAGAATGTAGAAAAAATGCCAATCTGGTAGATTATTAAACATGTCATTTATATTTATATCTTTTTTTCTATAAAAATGATCATATTCAAACTGAATCATATCTACATTTACATTTCCTATTCCATTTAACACAGCAAGATCGTGACCATCTGTATCAATTTTTAAAAAATCTATATGTTTGATGTCATTTTTTGAACAATATTCCGAAATACTAAATTTATCGTCATCGACAATAGTTTTATTAACGAAAATGTTTTCACCATCGTAGTTTACGTTTCGTTTATACATTTTATACTCGGGTTTGTTTTTCCATTCATCACCAGAAGGTATAAAAGCGGGGTCGAATAAATGTACGGTGGTGTCAGTATCAACTTCCGCGGGAAAACAAGACCCTGTTGCACCCACATCAAAGATACAAGCTTTTGGGGTATTTTTAAGTATAGATTTTAAGAGAGAAAGTTCACCATTTACATTATGATTACAACATATGCGATAACAGAAATATGGCATACTAAATTTATTTTCATTATCCTTTATCGTAATCCATGTGTCTAATGAGGGTTCAGTCATTAATTAAAATTTAAGTTAATTCTTTAACCATATCACCAATATTCTTGTAGTATCTCTTCAAATCTTTCATGAACCTTTTATTATTTTCCAAAACTTCACAATCAACTTTGTTCAAATAAATCCAAGCTAAATTTGATTTTGAATATTTTGTAGCTTTTTGATTTTCATTAGGTCTCCTTGGAACCAACTTTGTCGTTTTCTTCTTCTTGGAGGCCGGGGTAACCTCTTTTCTATTCACGAAGGAAAGTGCCTGCATGACAGTGTCCGCCAGGTCGTCCTTCTTCTTAGATTTGAGGAAGATTGGTAACCAATGTGAATTGGTAGGTCCATCACGGATAAAGGATTCGCACCTCTCTATGGACACCTTTTTCCTCTTATTGTACTGTGCCTTTCCCGGACCAGCCACATCTGGTATTTTGTGACGAGCATCGTATAGAATCGTTTCGGCTTGGGGACACCTGATGATGAAGTATGCGTGAAGGAAGTGCATAACAGAGACCATTTTCTTATTACGTTCAGGTTGCTTCTCTATCAAGATTGTCTTCGCCCCAAGGACCCAAGGTCTCTCATCGAGGTGGTCTCTCATGGAAACATATACACCATCCTTATGTTGTGGTGGAATTCCATCAACATCCCATTCCTTAACGAGATTACCCGAGTCCTCATCCAATAGACACATCGCTAAATTCCTTATACCCACATCAATAGAGAGAATCATTAGTTAAAACTTTAAATATCTCTTTAACTTAATGAGGTATATAGCCCATCGTGGGTATTCACTGGAGTACAGGGACAATAGTATCAACGCGATACTATGGGCAATAAATTTGGGGTACGATGGAATTGAAATTGATGTTCAACTTTGTGGAACTGGGGAAATTATTTTATACCACGATGTGTACATTGATAATTATTTCATATCAGAAACTTCTTTTGAAATTCTAAAAAAGTTTGGAATATGTTCTCTCCAAGAAGTGTACGACAAATTACCCAAAATAATTTACAAGGATCTCATTCTTGACATCAAGGGTAACAACATCGAGGTGATCGGGGCACTTGAGGATTTTTACATGAGAAGATCAACGGAAAGAGTTACATTTTGTAGTTTCAATCGAAGAATTCTAAAGATTCTACCAGATTATTACAAGAAGGGTTCTACATTTGAAACAACTTTCCACCCGAGAGAGTATGATATGATCACTCGGAATTTATCGATGGTGGTCGTTCATTGGACATGCCTCGATCACGAGTTTATAACCTACTGTAAGTCTAAAAATATTAGGGTCTACACATATACACATAAGGAACCAAAGGAGTTGGAATATATGTATAAGTATGATGTTGATGCTATAATTACAAATGGAATTTAATTACTTACGCTTCTTCATAAAGTTCTTGGTGGCACCCTGTCCAGCTGGGGACATCATGAAATAAAGAGCCGCGAGAATGGCGATGCAGAGGACACACGCAGATGCCGCCGAAGCCATCTGACCACCCCCCATGATGTTCCCGATTCCTGATCCAATACCTTCCGCCACATTCGCAAAACCCTGACCGATACCTTCAGCTGCTTCTGCGATACCACCATCCTTCTTGGTGACAGTGGCATCAGCCGATGCCGCGAGTTTATTGACGGTGTTACTTTCCGCGAGACTTTGGGTAAGCTGATCCGTGATGGCTTTGGCCGCAAGTACCGCGACCATATCCTGGTTCCAGTTAATAGACCCACCTTCTGCACACCTGAAACCGTTGACTGTGAGAACACCATCTTGTACAGATACCTGTTTAGCTACAGCGCGGTTGACATTGTTAGTTGTAATTGTATTTTCAATAATATTTTGAACTTCCATCTTCACATTCTGCTTAATTTCCATATCGGTGTCTCCACCTAAACCGAGGTCAGACAAGTTACCCATCTGTGACGTCTTTTCAAGTGCGGCACTGGCTGACGCCTGCATATCATTGGTGATTGCGTTCTTTATTTCCCGTACCTGTTCATCTTTAAATTGTGATACAGATTGTGTCGACGCATCAATCTTCTGTCCAAAATTTGCCGAGCAACCTTCAACATTTGTCAACCGAACAACTAACTTTTGCATGTTTACCTGGTCTGCGAGGGACTCGGTCATATTGGAATTAATTTCAGTGTAAATACTTTTGTTGATCGATTTCATATCGAAAGTTTGTTCAACTTTTTGAGTTGTGGAACCTCCTCCACCCATCGTGTTATTACATTTCCCTGAGAAAAAAACTTTACAATATAATAATAATGGCTTGTAAGGTTACGTTAGGAGAACTAATTTTTAGTGGTGAAAAGAAACACGAAATCCCAGAGGGTATGAATTTAATAGGTGAAACGTTGACTGTAAGTGGATGTGGTACATTTGATGTTGTCGCGGTGGAATTATTAACACCCGATAATAAGATTGTGAGTGAATCATTTGTAAATGGTGAATATCCATTCGATGCTTTGAAGGGTAATCCTGTAAGTGTCACCATTAGCGATGTGTTAAATAACGATGCGATTGATGATTTGGGAGAAGATGAATACGATCCAGATTTTTTCAAAGAGAAGCGGTACCCACCATTTGACAAACCTCCATTGGATATGCTACCGATTACAAGGTTCCCAAAAAAATTTGACTGGAAGGATGACAATGTTAAAAACCTGACCTACCTATCTGTAAGTTCAACCTGTTCATTATGTTGTTGTATACTTATGTTAATCCTATTAAAGAGAAAATAAGTCGTCTAACTATGTGGTGTTGGTGGTGTTGTCATCCATTTGAATGGACACCTTTAAGTATGCCCCACAAATATGATGATAGGACAAAGGTATTTCAAACATCCGGTAATTTTTGTTCTTGGAGTTGTATGAAATCTTATACCATAGATACATATGGGATAAATAGGGGTGGTCTCGTGTGTGGAAATATAGTACTCATGCGAAAACAAATGTTTAATCAGATAGGTCCTATAAAAAAGGCTCCTTGGAGGTATAGTTTGAAAGTATTTGGGGGAGACCTTTCGATTGAGGAGTTTAGAAATAATTTAACTAAAGATGTTTCAGAATCTTTACCTGAACCTATCAAAACGAAACCAAAGGTTGAAAATGTGATACCATTTATTTCAAACACGAAAAAGATGAATGAAATAAAAAATGCGACATCTGATAATAGTTCATTGAAACTTAAGAGAAATAAACCACTAAAACGAAATCATAACAATTTGGAATCAGCATTGGGCTTGATCATAACTCCCAAATCCTAAATTTCTCATTTGTTTACTGGTGGGTCTCGATGGGGGGGCACAATTACTATTGACCCACTGACACCCATCATGGGCCTTCCACCTAATGTCAAATTTTTCCATAGCTTTTCTACATATGACACATGGAAGTGATATAGCATCACCGTGGATATTCCGTCTAGAAACCACCAACTCTCCATGTTTCCTATGTAACCAGTCTGTAAATTGATGAGGTTTGTAACCCTTTTTCATACATTCTCTATAGAGGTGCCTGATGAGTTGTCTTTCTGAACACATATGATTGTTACTAACAATCACAGGTCCCTTTGACATATAACTTGTGACTGTACAATATTTCATATTTCACAGTTGGTACAAGAATTCCCAATGTGTACAAAAGAGCACTTCGTGCATTCACTTAGGGTATTGATATTCTTTTTCGGGACTAATCCCCTGGCAAAACGTTCTAGTTCCTTTACTGTGTAAAGTCCATACTGGACCATAATTTCAAGTGTTGGGAATCTCATATATTTATGTACATCGGTATTCCTTATATGTATTTATAAGCAGGGAAACAATTTCATTAGGGACTTTTGAGCTTTCATCATGGTGACAAAGCTGTCGATAATTGGGGGGACCATCGATTTGAGGACAACTTCAAAGTCACTATCCTGTTCACCTGCGTCAATTTGTTCGATGATATGATTAAGGATTGATATCACGAGTTTCTTTTTTTGGGGACCAGGGAGTCTCTTAAATTTGGCGACTTCGAAGACGAGTCGGGACACGATTGGTGGAATATCTTCCTTGGTCAGTCCATCATCGATATACTCAACGCGGAGTTCTTCAACTAACTTGACGACACTTTTGGCTGAAATTTTTCCAGCATATTTTTGTAAAATAGAATCCATTTGTATAATAATCTGTCATAATAATATATGAACTTTAACGAAGCTATATCAACTTTGGCATTTAGTTTAAGTTTTGTTGAGATGTTCTCTGAGGTTAAGAAGGCTGATTTTGTCAGTGTGGAGCATAAGAATATCATACTTTTGAGTTTATTCACGAGTTGTTTATGGTTTATATATCAGTATAGGACGATAGGAACCAATGCCACGACTCTCGCAACTGGTTTGGGTATATTTGTACAGCTGTATATTTTGAATAAGATTTTGTTGAAAGAACAAAAAGACTTAAAGATTCGGAGTGAATGAGAAGTATAAGATGTCCACCATTGCCCAACTGAAGCCTACCTATGTGAAGCGTTACGACACTCGGGCGAGTGCGTCCCGGAAGTCTACGACCCGCCCGGTCCCAACACCTTCGAAGGTTCCAAACAAGGCCGCGCGTTTTGCGGAGGTCGTCAATGGACGTGCCGCGATGCAAGGCATTCTTTGGGGTTCCCTGGATTGGATGATGTCAGGGGAGAATATCATTCAGCAGTGTGAGGATCCAATGTATGCGTTGGCCGCCACTGGTGTTGTTACGACCCTAGCTGCGGCGTCTGCCATCACCGTCAAGGGCTTCGAGGAGGAGGAGTTTTGGTCCTTCACCCCCGAGGCTGAGCTCAAGAATGGTAGGTTGGCCATGCTTGGGTTTGCCACTCTATTTGGATTGAGCGCCATGTAACCTAAATATTCAATTAATTTTACCTTTTCTTCTAATGAAAATGTTCCTGCCCTGCGCATCACGTAGGCCAAGAGCATGATCAGGATATAGACATTTACAGCGACTGGTCTCATTTAAGCAAACTTAGGTTTTTTGTAGACCAGGAAACCACCGACCATGAGTGCGACGATGAAGGTGATTAGGCTGAGAGAGTTGTAAGCGGTGGAAATCTTCTTGTCCTCTGAGCCAGCGTTACACTTGCGGGAGTAGTTGAGGGCGATGGCGCTACCGATGATACCCATGACGGAGTACACGAGGGTGAGGACCCCAGTCAACTTGGCCTTGGAAACCATGGCGATGAAGAGGGTGAATGGGATGGCGAGGGCAATCGCGAGGGTAGCGGAGAGGAGGCGGCTGAGGTTTTGTTGCATCTTGTTGTCCGCGAGTTCTGGGCAATTCGAGAATGTACCAATACCGGCGGCCGCTGTGATCATGTAGATGACAGCGAGAATGAGGGTCACGACAATAGTCATCGTGTCAATCTTAAGCTTGGATCCCTGACCAACTGGGACGACACCAGCGGCAACGGTGTTCGCCGCGCCACCCGCCATAGCAGACATAGTTCCGAGAGCTCCGAGAGCAGCCATTGTTTATTATACTTGTAGAAAATATTATATCCTGAGGAAGTTAAAAGGATGGAACTATTTTAACAATAATGAAAATATCATACGCCATAACAGTTTGTAATGAAGCGAAGGATTTATATTCCCTATTATCTTTTTTGAAAAAGGTCAAAGATCCCTGTGACGAAATTAATATACTCGTTGATACATTACATGTTACTAAAACTGTTAGAGATGTTCTTGAACATTTCAAAGACAATATAGTTGTAAATGAGCGGGATTTTTGTGGTGATTTTGCAAAGCATCGCAACTTTCATTTGGAGAGGTGTTCCGGGGACTATATTTTCGTGGTTGACGCTGATGAGATGCCCCAAGAAAAACTCGTAAAGGGTCTAAAGAAGATGATCGACGAAAGTGGGGCTGATTTAATATCGGTTCCCCGTATAAACATTCACCCCGGGGCTCAGGAACACTGGTTGAGAGAATGTCAATTTAAAACGAATGAGGTTGGGTGGATAAACTGGCCAGACTACCAAGGTAGAATTTTCAAAAATGCACCTGGGTGTATATACTATAGTAGGGAATTGCATGAAAATGTGGTGGGTGCCGAAAAGTCTGTGGTCCTCCAAGCGGATCCTTCTGTGGCCCTATGGCACATCAAGTCTGTGGACAAGCAGGATAGCCGATGGGAAGATGGTAGATATGTTTCTCCATCAAATACAAACCTATATGACACACTGATGTAATTTAAAGGGTGGTGGAGTAGTAGATGTAGTATGATTAAAACACCCAATGGAATATTTGACATAGATGTCGAGGATTGTTGGATCCGTAATCACATGTGTTCTGGAAAAGTTTTTGAACATCACATAATCAACGATATGTTGAAGCCATATGTAGAGAAATCTAAATACATTGTAGACGTCGGTGCGAACATTGGGTGCCACACTGTGAGCTACGCGGGGTTCAATACAGATTCTAAAATTTGGGCATTTGAACCACAAGAAAAATTATATGAAATTCTGACAAAGAACGTTAAACAGAATAATTATAGTGACAGAATTGATGTATATAAACAGGGTCTCGGGCACTGTAAAATGTCCTGTGAGCTCGTGAGTTTAGATAAAATGGATCGAGATTTACGTAACGGGGGGTGTAATAAGGGTGGTGCTGGTATTGGTAAAGGTGGTGAACATATGACTATAACAACCCTCGATTCTATGGAATTACCTGGTCTCGATTTCATTAAAATAGACGTAGAAGGTGCAGAGAGCCTCGTCATTATGGGTGGTAAAGAGACGATAAAAAAATATAAACCCGTCATATGTTTTGAACATAATTATCAACGAATCGATCCCAGAGATGTTAACCTCGAGCAAGTACCAACACCATTTGAAGAATTGGTAAAACTGGGGTATAAAAAGTTTGAATATTTAGATTGGGATAATTATTTGGCATTTTCATAAGTTAAAAGAAAAATGGATATTTAAGTAAATGGAGTTCGGGAAGATTTATGGTCGTTTCTTTTTGAAACAAGATCTGGGTATAGAAGATGATGACACTCCACATACAGTCACTATATCTGAACTTATGGAGACATTTACATTGTGGCCCGGTTGGATACAGGATTTTCCGGGTAAAAGTGTGCAACTTTTTACCATGTTTGAGACATCCGATGTACACCCAGATATCATAAAAAATATGAAATTATTTGACAAGGTTATTGTTCCATTTGATTATCTTAAAGATATTTTGGTTGGACATGGTGTACATTGTGAAGCTCTAAATTGGTGGACTTCACCTTTAATTAGAACATGTCCCAAAGTTATTAAAAAGAAATCCAACCCCGAAAAGATTGTATTTCTTTATGTTGGAACTAATGATATTAGAAAGAACTTGGTGAAGCTTGTAGATACTTTTATAAAATGTATCGATGGCACGGAACATAAACTAATTGTAAAGACAAACACCACTGATGGTCTACCACAATGTGAAAATATAAAATACATAACACACCGACTAAATTATCATGAGATGGCTGGACTCTATAACATATGTGACTATGTCGTGTCATTTTCACATGGGGAAGGTGTTGGCCTTCCGATGCTCGAGGCTAAATATTTTGGAAAACCCGTGATTTCACATGATCAAGGTGTTTTGGGTACAATTAAAAATGATTCATGGGTGGTTCTCCCGTCTAAAGAGATTCCTATTGACCATGCCTCGGTTCCACCATTTCTTGATAAAGTTTTTCATGGA
>VMHT01036137.1_pt1 | contig 27369 bp, 34 predicted proteins | sample 4693611 | NCBI WGS metagenome assembly VMHT01 (sample SAMN12280063, study PRJNA550983) | marine metagenome | isolation source: seawater sampled from same location over 5 years 0.02-0.2 micron viral filtrate | place: USA: collected off the coast of southern California halfway between the port... ...
TAACATTACATTAAGAGAGTTTTATTTCTCTCACCATAAATGGAGAGATAAAACTATCTATGTAATATAGTTAGATAAGTAAGAAGTCAAGCATGTATTTGTGTGATCCTCTGCGCCTGTCGTTTCCTGCATGACTACAGGTATCTTCGATACCGCAGTTCGTGTGCGAAACTCACGAAGCTAGTTGTACCGTCCAACGTTGGACAGTTGATGTGATCACACTACCCTATGGGGGTAGGGTAAAATAAGCATCGGCATTGCAACACACACTGTTTTTTGTGATCACAGTACTAGATACAGATTATTTGATGGCAACTGATTGCATAACAGTTGACGAATAGCAGTAAGTTGTTGATATGTTGGAAGTTTTCTCATGCATGGTGGATGTGAGTGTGTGATATGTGTACACCTAGCGCCTCATGTGTGTGTATATGGGTGTGTATGCGCCTCAGACGCAGGGGTAGGCAGGGGCCACGTGGGGGGTGTGCGTATATATGCATGTATATCTACACAGATCAGGAAAAATGAGTGTTAACCACATTGTATATATAGTGGTATACACACAACTTGGCTACAGAAAATATGTTTATTTTACGATTGGGGGTTGACATAGGCTGTAAAATGTGTAAAACTATATATAACTAAACTAAGAATCACTTAAAGTGATTCACTTAAAGATTAAATATACTAAATATAATTATACTTAACTAAGATACACTTAAATGTTACACTATAAGTGAGTAGTGTAATAGATATTTTTGTATAATTATTAAGAAAGTTCTTGACAATGAGTAAAAAATCAGTAAAACTATATACTGACAATGTTCTTGAAGAGTTTTACAAACACGTACTTGACGGTAACATTGAAGATTTGCACATTCCCCACAGTGATGTATTCTATGTACGTGAAGCTGTACAGGCTCACTACGGTAGACCTTTTACGTTAGAGCATGTAGAGTGGGCAATGCGTATGGAAGGTTGGACTGATGGCAACGATACGAGGTAATAAAGCATGATAACTTGGTTTAAAAAGAAATGCATCAGTAAAGACAAAAGCAAACATAGACTTTATACAGTTTTGTATGAAGACTTGTGTATGTGAGATTGGACTGATGGCTGAGAAAAAAGGCTCAATGAAAGGACACACTATTAAAGGTGGTCATAAACGCCCCACAAAGAAGGGTGCAGGTATGACAGCTAAAGGTGTAGCTAAGTATCGTAGAGATAACCCAGGATCTAAGCTAAAGACAGCCGTTACAGGTAAAGTAAAAAAAGGTAGTAAAGCTGCTGCTCGTAGAAAGTCTTTTTGTGCTAGAAGCGCAGGACAAATGAAAAAGTTTCCTAAAGCAGCTAAAGATCCTAATTCAAGATTACGTCAGGCACGTAAACGTTGGAAATGTTAAGGACAAGAAAATGCTAAGATCGTTACTAAGTGCAACTAAAAAAACAAAGAAGGCAGTTAAAAAGGCCAAAAAAGGCACACAGAATATATTTGCCGATAGATTTGTAAGTCAGTTAGATGAGGGTCAAGCACCCTCTCGTGGAACATTAGATGTAGAGGCAGGTAGAGCAGGTAGAGTTACTGTAGGTAGATCTAGTATGCCTACTATGAAAGATGCTCTTAGTATGGGTTCACGTAAACGTGCAAAACTTGTAGCTAGACTTGAAAACCTAGAAGAAAAAGGTGACATCACTAAAACTCAACAGACAATGCTTAATCGTTTAAATGCTTTATCACGACAAGCAGATGAAGCACGTACTAGTGCAGCAGCTAAAACAAGAAGAGATAAAGCAGTAAAAGACAAAGGTGTTAGTCTTGCAGGGATGGAAGGTAAAATAACTGTAGGTTCTAAACCTAGACTAAAAGATAGTGACATGATGGTAGGTAATACTACAAATGGTATTACTAAAGACGGTGAGATCATAGGTAATCCTACAGATAATCAAATTGCTGCAGTGGTTAGAAATTTAGATGCACGTAAAAGATTAAGCACAGACGCTAAACGAAACTTAGCTAAACTTAAACGTATGTCTAAACGACAAAGGCAAGATAGAGCTATTAGTAGATTAAATAGAGACATAAGAGATACAGGACCAGACAGAAAAAATAAAGGTGGTCTAATGAAAGCAGTGCATACAGATATGCGTAAAAGTGGTATGTTTAGATAAAGGAACTATAAAATGAGTAAAACAGAAATAGCTGTGATAGCAGCATGGGTAGGCTTAGCTGCAATAATGGCAACTACAGCGTCTTACGCAAAAGATTTTTCTATAGTAGGACAAACATTGTCTATAGGTGCAGACTCTGATCTTAATTATACAACTGGTACAGAGGAGTGGGAATGGGAACTTACACCATCTGCAGGAGTAACTACATTAGGTATAGGTTTAAGTGTAGCTACAGATATTGATATGCTAGAGTTAGACGAAGGTGATATATTTCAAGGTCTAGACTTTACAGCAGATTATACTGTGCCTAGCACAAATATTAGTTTATATACTGAGGTATCTACAGACTCTGATTTAGAGTTTGGTGATGTAACAGTAGGGGCTATGGTTAGTTTCTAATGTGGATAGCATTTATGCTTCTTTGTACTTCACCTGCATCATTATCTTGTGAGGTTATGGCAAAGACAAAAGCAACGTTTATTACAGAAGAAGAATGTGCTCAAGAGGCATTGGTAGTGGCTAGGTATTTTCAACAACAGGGATACCTAGCAGTACCTCAATGTATACATATTAAAATGGGAGTTTCATTATGAGAGTAATTAAATGGTTTTGGAGATACTTTAAAAGAATAGGGTGTGCAATTTTAAATAGAAATTGTGGGCCAGAGTGTAACTGCAAGGCATAAACAATGCCTTTAAAAAAAGGAAAAAGTAATAAAGCTATAAGTTCTAATATACGTATGTTACGTAAAGAGGGCAAGCCACAAAAACAAGCTGTGGCAATAGCTTTAACAACTGCAGGTAAAAATAAAAATGGCAAAGCAAAAAGATCCAAAAGTAGGAACAGGTAAAAAACCTAAAGGGTCTGGACGTAGACTATATACAGATGAGAATCCAAAAGATACGGTATCAATTAAGTTTGCTACGATGGCTGATGCCAGAGCTACAGTAGCAAAAGTAAAAAAAGTAAAAAAACCTTACGCAAGAAAGATTCAGATATTGACAGTAGCTGAACAACGTGCTAAAGTTATGGGAAAGACAGCAATAGCAAATGTCTTTAAACAAGCTAAAGCAGACTTGCGGAGGAAACATAAAAAGAATGGCGTATCTACAAAGTAACATACCCTACTTCAAAGCATGGGTAAGAAGAGAATACACAAAGAATATGCAGGAGTATCATGGTGAGTTCTTGCACTGTATGGTAATAGCAGTAACATCTATGCCAAATAGAACATTAAGTTTTCAGGTTATCTTCACTGGATGTGAATCAGACGATGAAGATGAACCTAATATACACGGTGGTGCAATGTGGGCTAGGATGCCTCTTACGGCACTTGTGGCAGATACCCCCCTAGAGGAATGGCCCACAGAACTACCACCTTATTTAGCACAACCTTGGGATTGTATGTCTCACACACACTCAGTATATAAACTGGAACGTGCAAGTCCTGCCCCTTGGATAGCTAAAATAGATAATGAATTTTATCCTGCAAAATATTACTTTACTGTAGACTATACTGAAAGTGAAGTGGCAGATGATCCTGCACAACATAAACAGTCTCATGTTTTAGAATTGTTAGACGCAGGTGAATATACAGGTAACATGGTTGCGTTACCCAATAATAGAGTGAGAGTAACTCACCCTGCTTGGTTTGAAACTGGAGAAGGTGCTCCAGACTTTAGACCAAATCAAAATATCTTTAACTCTAAAGAAGATGTAGACTATGTATGGGATACACATAGAGTATTTAATAATTTATATCAGGAGAAATAATCATGGCAATGCATGGAAATAAAAAGAAGAACGGAATGAAGAAAAAAGGAATGGCACGTGGAGGCATGAAGAAAAAAGGTTATGCTAAAGGTGGCATGGGTATGATGAAGAAAAAAGGCATGGCAAAAGGCGGTGCAGCAAGTATGACACTAGCAAAAATTAGGGCTGCAGCAAAAGCTAAAGGCTACAAGCTAGTAAAAGAATAATAACTATAAGTGGTCAACCCACATTAATCTAAAGGATTTATAAAATGACAACAACTACTTTTACATCAGGTATTGAAGAATACGAAGAAAACGTAACCTTTGGTACTGGAATTACAGGCACTGGCCTAGTACATTCATTTGGAACACGTAAGATCCAAACGTTTGTAGGAAGCCTTGCCGCAACAGACACAAGCACAGCTTACGCTGATGGTGACGTTCTAGTAGAGCTAGGTGCTCTAGACACATCTGCACCTTCAAGCATTGTAACACCCTCTAAGTTTTTTATTCATAGAGCTTTGATAGGTATTACAACTGCTGCAGGTGAAACACTTGTAGGTGGTCTATCTCTTAGTGCTACTTCAGGTACAGCTACTAACTCTGCTGTTTCTTCAGGAACAGAGATTGTGGGCGCAGGTGTAACATCTTTTAACGAACAGTTAAGTGCAACACAGTCAATCACTGAGGTTGATGTGAACTTTAACAACACAGCAGGTAACTATCACATATTTGTACCTAATATTACTGCTGCTATTGCAAGTAAAAACTTGTATGCATTTGCAACAACTACATTAAATGCAGATGCTACTGCAGGACGATTTACTGTTGAGCTAGAATACTCAGTATTTTAAAGGGAGGAATAATAAATGTCAACTTCCGTAGGCACATTCCAACCTAATACGTTACGATGGAGCGTACAAACAAAACAAACCGTAGATAATACAGCAGCTAACACAAAACATTTTACCTGCACTGGTTTTAAAGTTGTACACCTTCACGCTGACCAAGAGTTTCTAATTAACTTTGGTACTGCAGAAGCAAACTGTGGTGATAATGATCTAGAATTAGAAGCAGGTAACTACACTCTTGCGATACCTGACGCTATTGGTGACACTGTTATAATGAATATCTTAGCAGCAACCAGTGATAACGTAACTATTAAAGTAGTACTTTCATAAAATATTGCAACCCTGCTAGAATATAGTGGGGTTGTATTAACATAAGGAATAATTAAATGGAATTAAAAAAACCAACAACCGATCAAAAGGGTTTAAAAAAATTACCTACTGCAGTTCGTAATAAAATGGGTTACATGAAAAAGGGTGGTACACCTAAACCTACAGATTATCGTAAAACAGGAATGTTTTATGGTGGCATGTCAAAGAAAAAGGGTTGATATGAAACTTAAAGACAACAAAGTATTATCAGATAAAAATAAAGTAATAGCTGAAAATATTAATGGTGACTGGGTATCTAAAGATGACTCTGTTTCTATCTTTACTATTTTAGACTTTGTTAAAGATGCTGAAGTAGAAGAAACAGAAATGGTACGTGCTCGTAATGAGAAAGGTCATTATATAGCTGACGATCCTAATACACCTGAAAATGAAGCTTGGACAACTAAAGTTGTCAAGAAGATTGTGGGAAAAGCATAACAGGGTTGCATTTTTATCTATAGTATGTTATAACTATATGTGATATAACTATCTCTGGTAGCTAAAGTTACCGTTAACACAGGAGATAGATTATGTTAAAAAGAATATTTAATAGAATAATTGAAGCAAGAATAGAATCAGCAAAACGTAAGATTGCACGTAATCAATTATATAGTATGACCGACTCAGAACTAAGAGATATAGGCATAGGTCGCTATGACATAGAAAGAGTTTTAAGACATGGCTATAAAGAAGCGAACCACTAATACACGTAAAGCTAAACCATTAAAAATGTCTAAAGGTGGTAAGAGTACAGTTAATAAAGCAGGTAACTATACTAAACCCACCATGCGTAAAAATATTTTTAATAGAATAAAAGCAGGAAGTAAAGGCGGTGGTGCAGGTCAATGGTCTGCACGTAAAGCTCAAATGCTTGCAAAAGCGTATAAAGCTGCAGGAGGCGGCTATAAAAATTAGAGGCTAAGATGGACCCAGTTACAATTATTGGTGGGGCTACTGTAGCATTTAATGCCCTCAAGAAGGGATTTCAAGTAGGTAAAGACCTACAAGATATGTCTGGGCAGTTAACACAATGGGCAGGTGCTATGAGTGACCTGTCCTTCATGGAACAAAAAAATAAAAATCCTCCATGGTGGAAAGCGTTAAATGGACAATCTGTTGAAGCCGAAGCATTAGAAATATTTACAGCTAAAAAGAAAGCAGAGTCTATGCGTCAGGAGTTAAAAGACTGGATTAGTTTTAGTATGGGTCCAAGTGCATGGGATGAACTAGTAGCTACTGAGGGTAGAATACGTAAACAAAAGAAAGAACAAGAGTACCGTAAAGCTGAAATGATTGAAGCAATTATAACTTGGACAGTCACGGGTTTATTAATGGTTTCAGGTATAGGTGCTTTAATATTAATAGCATGGATAATAAATGGCTAAATCAGCATCACAAAAAAGTCTTGACAAATGGACAAGACAAAAATGGAGAACTAAAAGTGGTAAACCTTCTACGCAAGGATCAAAAGCTACTGGTGAACGATACTTGCCAGAGGCAGCAATCAAGGCTATGTCTAGTTCGCAGTATGCAGCAACTACGGCTAAAAAAAGAAAAGATAAAGCAGCAGGTAAACAGTTTTCTAAACAACCTAAAGCTGCGGCTAAAACTTCCAGACGTTACAGGAGATCTTAATTGGTAATAGATTTTGATGTAGATGGTGATGGTAAGATCACAGCAGAAGAAATAGCAATGAAAGAACGTATGCTTGAGGTTGAGCTACGTGAAGAAAAATCATCATCACAAAAATTTATGGCATGGGTAGCAATGGGAATGATGATTGTATTTACGGTTATTTTATTTACTCCTATGATGACAGATTCAAGAGTAGAAGCCCTTGCAGATTTGCTTGGGTTATTTTATATTGCACAGACAGGTGTTGTAGCAGCCTATATGGGAGCTACAGCTTACATGGCAGGTAAACCAATGGGCAATAGAGTGGCAATGCAAAAGGATATGAGATGAGTTTTAAATTAAGTCAGAGATCAATGGATAGATTAGAGGGTGTGCATCCTGCTATGACTGGAGTAGTAGAAAGAGCTATACAACTTACAGATGTAGACTTTGGAGTTACACAGGGTGTAAGAACTTTAGAAGAACAAAAGGCTAATGTAGCTGCAGGAAGATCACAAACAATGGCTAGTAAACATTTATTACAGGACGATGGATTTAGCCATGCTGTAGATGTTGTAGCTTATGTAGGACCAGACGTATCATGGGAATTAAATTTGTACGATAATATTTGTGATGCTTTTAAACAAGCAGCAGAAGAAACTGGGGCATCTATTAAATGGGGTGCTGCATGGTCTGAGGGAGATATTAGATCATATTCTGGAACAGCAGAGGACGCTATGATGGCATATGTAGATTTGCGTAGATCACAAGGTCGTAGACCTTTTATTGATGCGCCACATTTTGAGTTGATGTAATGAGATGGTTACTACTCGTTCTATTTTTATCTTCTTGTGGTTTGAGTACTCTGCTTCCGCTAGGAGGGTCAGACGGTCCTACAGTAAATTCAAATGCACAGATAGGTGCAGAAAATAGACAGGCAGTAATGTCTGTAGAACAAACAGAAGAAGTTACAGCAGGTAGAGATGTTGTAACTACAGAAGTTTTAAAAGAAATAGAAACAGGTATGGTTGAAAAACTAAATATTCAAAACATACCACCTTGGGTAATGATCCTATTGTTATTAGGATGGTTACTGCCAACACCTACAGAAATGGGCAGAGGCATGTTTAACTTTGTACTATTATTATTTGGAAGACAGAAACTATGACACGAGCACTAACAGAGAAACAACAAAAGCTATTAGCTGTGCTGTTTGACGAAGCAGGTGGAGATATTGTGACCGCAAAGAAACTTGCAGGATATTCTGATGCTACATCCTCTGCTGAAGTAGTAAAGTCTCTTAAAGAAGAAATACTAGATGCAACGCAGACTTACATGGCACGTAATGCACCTAAAGCTGCAATGTCTATGGTGGGTGCATTGTACGATCCTACTGAGTTAGGTATTCGTGACAAGATGCAAGCTGCCAAAGAACTACTTGATCGTACAGGTCTAGTAAAAACAGAAAAGATGCAAGTAGAAGCAAAGGGTGGTGTAATGCTTATGCCACCTAAACAAATGGATGAAGATGACTAAACCTCTACAAAAGTGGAAGTTACCCCAACCAACCGACATAAAAGAAGACAATGAATGGATTGTTATTCCACGAATATCAAGAACAATACCATTTGGATATGAAATAGATAAGGACGATCCCGATATACTTCTACCTATTGAGCACGAACTTAATATGCTTGAAGAGGCAAAGAAATATATAAAACAATATTCATATCGTGAGGTAGCTAATTGGTTATCTAGAAATACAGGTAGATCTATATCTCACGTAGGACTCAAGAAACGGTTGGATAATGAGCGAAGAAGAAAAAACAAAGCTGGAAGCCTACGCAGATGGGCAGACTATGCGAAAAAGGCAATCGCCAAAGCGGAAGAAATTGAAACTAAACGCATCGGTGCAAAAGCCTACGAAGAAGAAAGCTACCCCAAAGCAAGTTAATATCGTTGAGGAGATTCCTGTTGAGGAACAACACAACGTTATTTTCAAACCTAATGAAGGTCCACAGACAGACTTTCTAGCTGCAGGTGAACGAGAAGTTTTATATGGCGGCTCTGCAGGTGGTGGTAAGAGCTATGCAATGTTAGCAGATCCATTAAGGTATATGGGTCATCCTGATTTTTCAGGCTTATTACTACGGCATACAACAGAAGAACTTAGGGAACTTATATTTAAATCACAGGAGATGTACCCTAAGATTTGGAAGGGTATCAAGTGGTCTGAACGAAAGATGCAGTGGACTGCGCCCTCTGGAGCGAGGTTGTGGATGTCCTACCTAGACAGGGAAGATGACGTCCTGCGCTACCAAGGTCTAGCGTTTAGTTGGATAGGCTTTGACGAGTTGACTCAATGGCCCTCACCATTCGCATGGAACTACATGCGCTCTCGTCTACGGTCCACTGCACCCGATCTGCCAGTGTATATGAGAGCTACTACTAACCCAGGAGGTAGAGGACATCACTGGGTAAAGAAAATGTTTATTGACCCTGCACCCCACAATAAACCTTTTGAAGCAACAGATATAGAAACAGGAGAAGTTTTAAAATATCCTGCAGGTCACGAGAAAGCAGGTAAAGCATTATTTAAACGTAGGTTTATACCTGCACGACTATCAGATAATCCATATTTAGCTACACAAGGTGACTATGAAGCAATGCTATTGTCACTACCAGAGCAACAACGCAGACAATTATTAGATGGTGACTGGGATATTAAAGAAGGTGCAGCCTTTACAGAGTTTGATAGAAGCATACATGTTGTTGAACCATTTAATATTCCTAATAACTGGGTAAAGTTTAGAGCATGTGATTATGGATATGGTTCTCATAGTGCAGTTATTTGGTTTGCCGTTGCTCCTAATGAACAACTTATTGTATATAGAGAACTATATGTTAGTAAAGTATTAGCAACAGATTTAGCTGATATGGTTCTTGATCTAGAAGCAGAAGATGGTAATATAAAATATGGAGTACTGGATAGCTCTTTATGGCATAAGCGTGGCGATACAGGTCCAAGCCTTGCGGAGCAAATGATTATAAGAGGATGTAGGTGGCGGCCCTCTGATAGATCAAGAGGATCAAGAGTATCAGGAAAAAATGAAATACATAGACGTTTACAAGTAGATGAATTTACTGAAGAACCTAGACTAGTATTTTTTGAAAACTGTACAAATACTATTGCTCAACTACCTGCAATACCTTTAGATAAAAAAAATCCAGAAGATGTTGACACAAATGCAGAAGACCACTTGTATGATGCTTTAAGATATGGTATAATGTCAAGACCTCGTTTTAGTGTATTTGATTATGATCCTATGGGTAGACCCTCAACAGGTATGAGAGTAGCAGATACAACGTTTGGATATTAAGGAAAAATAAATGGCAGAAGATAATGAAGTATTTATTGAGGATGACGCAGTAGTTCTTAATGATACAGAAAATTCTACAGAAGAAGATAAAGATACCGATAATATAATTCCATTTGTTATGCAACGGTTTAGTCGTGCAGAAGATTATCGTAAGCAGGATGAAGAACGTTGGTTAAGAGCTTATCGTAATTATCGTGGTATATATGGACCTGATGTACAATTTACAGAAGCAGAAAAATCTCGTGTATTTATTAAGGTAACTAAAACAAAAACATTAGCTGCCTATGGTCAAATTGTAGATGTACTATTTGCAAAAAACAATTTTCCGTTAACAGTTGATCCTACAGAACTTCCAGAAGGTGTAGTTGAAAATGTCTCTTTTGATCCTGCTTTGCCTAAAGAACTACAAGAAGATAAAAAGAAAGATCCAGTATCGCCTTATGGTTTTGCAGGTGACGGTAGAGAAATACCTAAAGGTGCTACGGCTAAAACGTTAGAGGAGTTATTAAATCCAGAGTTAGTTGAAAAATTAGATTCAATTGATGGGATTAAAGAAGGTGTTGGTAGTACACCTACAGCCATTACATTTAGTCCTGCTATGATAGCAGCAAAGAAAATGCAAAAGAAAATACAGGATCAACTTGATGAGTCCTCTGCATCTAAACATTTACGCAGCACTGCATTTGAAATGGCACTGTTTGGCACAGGTGTAATGAAAGGACCATTTGCTGTAGACAAAGAGTATCCTAGTTGGGATGATGAAACAGGTGAATACTCTCCTGCATTTAAAACTGTACCACAAGTATCACATGTATCTGTATGGAATTTTTATCCTGATCCTGATGCAAATAATATAGACGAAGCTCAGTATGTAATAGAACGACATAAATTATCTCGTTCACAAATGCGTAATTTAAAAAAGCGTCCATACTTTCGTTCAGCAGTAATAGATGAAGCAATTTCTCTTGGAGAAAATTATAACAAAGAATATTGGGAAAATGATTTAGCAGATTATGCACCTGAGTATGGTGTAGAAAGATTTGAGGTATTTGAATATTGGGGTATGTGTGATGTAGACATGCTACAAGAACAAGGCGTAGACATACCAAAAGAACTAACAAAAATGGATGAACTACAGGCAAACATATGGATTTGCAATGGTAAACTTTTACGTATGGTTCTTAATCCATTTAAACCTGCTAAAATACCTTACATGGCAGCACCCTATGAGTTAAATCCATATTCATTTTTTGGTATAGGTATTGCAGAAAACATGGAAGATACTCAACTTCTAATGAACGGCTTTATGAGAATGGCTGTAGATAATGCTGTGTTATCTGGTAATTTATTAATAGAGGTAGATGAAACTAATTTAGTTCCAGGCCAAGACCTATCAGTATATCCAGGGAAGATATTTAGAAGACAAGGTGGTGCTCCTGGGCAAGCTATCTTTGGAACTAAGTTTCCAAACGTTGCAGGTGAGAACTTACAGCTATTTGATAAGGCACGAGTACTAGCTGATGAATCTACAGGCTTTCCTTCTTTTGCCCATGGACAGACAGGTGTTATGGGTGTAGGTAGAACTGCAAGTGGTATTAGTATGCTAATGGGTGCAGCTAGTGGTACAATTAAAAATGTTATTAAAAATGTAGACGATTATTTACTACGTCCATTAGGAGAAGGACTGTTTCAATTTAATATGCAGTTTGACTTTGATCCTGAAATTAAAGGTGATCTAGAAGTTAAGGCACGTGGAACAGAATCTCTCATGGCTAACGAAGTACGTAGTCAAAGGCTTATGCAATTCTTGCAAGTGTCTTCCAACCCTGCACTTGCACCATTTGCTAAGTTTCAATATATTATTCGTGAGATTGCGAAGTCTCTTGATCTTGATCCCGACAAGGTTACTAACAATATGAATGATGCTGTAATACAAGCTGAACTTATGAAACAGTTTCAACAAGAACAACAAACAGAACAAGGTGCTCCTGCAGGTGCAAACCCAATGGACACATCGGGAGCAGGTGGTGGAAATATAGGCGTAGGCCAAGCACCAACACCGCAAGAACAAGGATTTAGTGGAAATGCAGGACAGGGAGAACCTCAACAAGCTCAAGGGATTGGTCAACAACCACTCCCAGTGGGATAATTTTGAGAAGTATTTAGATACTTTAATAAACAATCAACACAGAATAATGGAACAAACAGAAGATTGTGTTGCCTTGCATAGAGCACAAGGGGCGATATATCAGTTACGTAGACTTAAACTATTAAGAGATGAGGTACTAAAAAATGCTTGAAGAACAAATGGAAATGTTTAATGAAGGTGGTTTAAAAGATGAGGGTGGTACTGTAGACCCTGTATCTGGTAATGACGTACCTATTGGTTCTACTAAAAAAGAAGTACGTGACGATATACCTGCTATGTTAAGTGAAGGTGAGTTTGTTTTTCCTGCTGACGTAACACGTTTTATTGGTTTAGAAAAACTAATGCAACAACGACAAGATGCTAAAATGGGTCTTAAACAAATGGAAGCTATGGGTCAGATGGGTAATAGTGACGAGGCTACTATGCCTGACGATATGCCATTTGGACCTGCAGATATTATTGTATTAGGTAAACCTCAAGAAGACGAACCAAAAGAAATGAATCAGGGTGGTATTGCAACAGGTATAGGTGGCTATCAACCATCTGTGTTTCAAAATCAAGTGCCAATGACTGCAGGTTTTACACCCCCTAGTTCAGTAGCACCACCAACTCCTACACCTGCTCCTACAGGAGGATTTATACCATCTTTTGTATACAATGAAAGTATTCCTACCACGGTATCTGGTGCACCAGTTACTGCACCTGCACCAGTTGTTAGTACACCTGTTACTGCTACGCAAACAACACCTACTGAAGATAAATTTGTACCAACAGTAGAAGATCAATACTATACTATAAAATATATAAATGAAAGCACAGGTGAAATAAGAGATTTTTTCTTTTATCAAGGTAATCCTGTTACACCTATTCCTGATGGTTTTGTACCATATACTCCACCTACAGTTGATGATGTAACCACAGACACAGATGTAACTACAGCTACAGATACAGTTACGGATACAGGTGTAGATACTACTAGTGTAAGAGGAGATAGAAGTTTAAATATAATAGAACAAAATTTACAAAGAGAAATTAAAAAAATAGATTTTAGTAAATATGAAAATGATGACTTACTAAATGCATTTGAAGAAAATAGAATAGGTAGAATGGGTTTAAATATTTTAGGTCTTGCTAATCCTTTATTTTTATTATTTGGTCAATTTGCAACAAGAAGACAAGAAGCTGAAATAGTAGCAGAATTAGAAAAAAGAGGGATCACTCCACCAGAAGTTAATGAAAATATTTTTACTAAAATTGTAGATAGTTTTACTAATATACTTGGCATAGATAAGAAACCAGAAATTGAACAGGCTATTATTGATACAGAAAAAGTTGCATCTCCAGTTGTTTCACGTATTGATCCTTTAGCTGTAACACAAGAAGAAGAATTTGCAAGTTCTATACGTACTAGAGATCCATTTATACCTGAAGAACCAAGTATAGGAACAGGGTTTACTACTCAAGCTACACCTACACCTACTACACCATATATTCCTGAAGATCCAACTATGCCTACACCATTAGAATCAAGAAGTAATGTTAAGGCATTAAGAGATAAAATAGAAAGAGAAAGAGATTTTTCAAATGCTATGAAAGATATTTCTTTAGCTTCTGCTAGAGTAGCAAAAGATGCAGGTTTTGATTTAGCAAGGTATGGCAGAGGTTATTCAAAAAGATTAGCTGAGATAGATGCTAGACTTGGTAGAAAAGATCCTGATGCTCTTGATCCAAGAGGACCAGATCAAAGAGGACTAACAGCACAACAAACAGAAGATATGATAGAACAGCAGAGAGCAGCAGCAAAAGAAGCAGCAAGAAAAGCAGCTAGAGATAGACGTAAAAAGAAAAAAACAGCAGATGATGCACGTAGAGCTGCAACAAAAGCGGTAAAAGAACAGCAAGCTGCAGGAAGAACTGAATCAATACAACAAAAAATTACAAGAGGTAGCGGTTTCAAGAAAGGTGGACTTGCAAGCCGTAACTAATAATTATCCACCAATTTGACTAGCTACCCATCCCCCATCCAACATGGCTACGGTGGCCCTAGAAAGAAAGAAGTATAATGAATACTACTGTTATGGCAGGAGAAGTAACTGCTCCTAAAAAAGTTACGTTTGCAGATAGAAAAAATGCTAACTCAAATAGAATAGAACAAGATGAAAAAGAACTACAAGAGTTAATGCAAACTGAAGAAAAGGTTGATGAAGAAAAAGAACCAGAGGTAGAGGCACAAGAAGCTGAACCAGTTAACGCAGAAGAAAAAAGTTTTAAAAAACGTTATGGTGATTTACGTAGACATCAACAAACTAAAGAAAAAGAATATGAAGAAAGAATTAAAAAGTTAGAACAACAATTAGTTGAATCTACTAAAAGTGAGATTAAGTTACCAAAGTCTGATGAGGACATTGAAGCTTGGGCAAAACAATATCCTGATGTAGCAGGTATTGTAGAAACAATTGCAATTAAAAAAGCACTTGAACAATCAGAAGGGCTTGAGGAAACAAAAAAAGAAATAGATGAATTAAAAGCTACGGCTGCACGAGAAAGAGCAGAAGTAGAACTTATGAAAATTCATCCTGACTTTGGTGAAATAAGAGATAGTGATGACTTTCATAACTGGGCTGAAGAACAGCCTAAGTGGGTACAAGAAGCTCTATATGAAAATGATACAGATGCTCGTTCTGCAAGTCGTGCAATCGACTTATACAAAGTAGATATGAATATCACATCAAAAAAACCAGAGAGCAATAAAGACGCTGCACGATCAGTAGATAGTCGCAGCAGTCGTGATGAACCTAAAGTAGATGGTAAAGAAGGTACATTCACAGAGTCACAAGTTGCAAAAATGACAACGCAACAATACGAAAAAGCTTCCGATCAAATTATGGAAGCTATAAGAACTGGCAAATTTATTTATGATATGTCTGGTTCTGCCCGATAATATACCATTGACAAATAAAAATAATATGGTATAACTATAGATATGATTATTACTAGCCGCATTTAAGCCTACCTAGTAATAAATTATATCATTCGATAGACTAAACAATACGTAAGACTTACCTGTTCAAGTATAGGCCCATAGAATTATCGGTAGGCCAACTGATAATAATATGCACCCTAGAAAACGTACAGCCTCTATGTGATAATGTTTAGCTTGTAATTAAGCCTAAACTTTATAGGAGGAACTATTATGGCTTTTAGATCAGCAGCAGGTTACAGCAATTTACCTAATGGTAATTTCTCGCCAGTAATCTACTCCAAACAGGTACAACTTGCATTTCGCAAAGCTACCGTAGTAGGAGACATAACTAACTCTGATTATTTTGGGGAGATTTCTGCCCAAGGTGATACAGTGAAAATTATCAAAGAACCTGAAATTTCTGTGAGCGAGTATGCTCGTGGGACACAGGTTAATGCACAAGACCTTGACGATGAGGATTTTTCACTCGTTATTGACAAAGCTAACTACTATGCTTTTAAGATGGACGATATAGAAGAAGCTCATAGTCATGTAAACTTTATGGACCTTGCAAGCAATCGTGCTGCGTATCGTCTATCTGATCAATATGACCAAGAAGTACTTGGTTATTTGTCAGGCTTTAAGCAATCTGCATTACATGCAAAAGCAGATACAGCAAATGACCAAGTAAATGGTACAAAAGCTGTAACTACTGCAGGTTCAGATGAGTTGCTTACAAGCATGAAGATACGTAAAGATTCATTTGGTAATATTACAACATCGTCTGCAGGGGATCATTCAATCCCAGTAACTGCACGTATGCCTGGAGCTACATCACTTCCAACTGCAACTGTTTCACCTGCGATGATTATTTCACGCATGAAACGTTTGCTTGATCAACAACAAGTGGATACTCAAGGTAGATGGCTCGTAATTGACCCAGTGTTTATGGAAATCTTATCAGATGAAGATTCTCGATTTATGAATGGAGATTATGGTGAATCTGGTGGACTACGTAACGGTCTTGTAATTAACAACTTTCATGGCTTCCGTTTATATGTATCTTCAAACCTACCTGCAGTAGGTACTGGTCCAGGTACATCAGGAACAGCAAACCAAAACTCAAACTTTGGTGTGATTGTTGCAGGACATGAATCTGCAGTTGCAACAGCAGAGCAGATTAATAAGACAGAAACATATCGTGACCCTGACAGCTTTGCTGACATTGTTCGTGGTATGCATCTATATGGCAGGAAGATTCTTCGACCAGAAGCAATCGCAACTGCTAAATACAACGCAGCGTAAGGAGGGATTAAGATATGGCTACTTTTGACATGACCTCAAAAGCTACTGTTGGTGTCGATTCAGACAGCATTGCAGCAGCTACCTCACGCTACCAAGCAATGGGAATGTACATGCGTGAAGCACGTCTTGACATTGCTAAAATGGTAGAAGACGGATATTCCTGTACCAATGGGGATATCTTTCAGCTTCTAGAAATACCTGCTAATACATTAGTATTGTTTGCAGGTGCTGAAGTTGAAACTGCTTTTAACGGTACATCTCCAACTGTGGATATTGATTTCGCAGCAGGTGATGACATCGTTGACGGTGGTGACGTTAGTTCTGCAGGTTTCTTAGCAAGCGGAACAAACGGTCAAAGTATGGTAGTAAACACTGCAGCAGCAGATACGTTTACAGCACATGTAACATCTACAGACACAATTGACGTTAAGTTAATTGCTTCATCTGCAGATGTAACATCTGGTATCCTACGTGTTATGGCATGTTGCATTGACACAGGTGCTAGAGGTGGACGTGCACCAACTGAAGTAGATCGTGATCTACTTGCATAAAACTTTAGGGGCTGACTTCGGTTGGCCCCTTCACTACATTTAAGGAAACAATATGGCTTTGACATTTCTTTCATTAACTAATGATGTAATTACACGTATGAATGAGGTAACGCTTACTTCAACTACTTTTGCTAATGCTAGGGGTGTTCAAGTACAGTGTCAAAATGCTGTCAATGAAGCCATCAGATATATAAATCAAAGAGAGTTTGGATACTCTTTTAATCATGCACAGAATACCTCTACATTAACTTCAGGTGTATGTAGGTATACTGCACCCACAGATGCTAAATCAATTGACTATGCTACCGCTAGAATTAAAAAAGATAGTGATGTTAGTGCAGCAGGAAATAATTTAGTAATTCTTAATTATAACGAGTATATACAAAAAGGTTATCCTAATGAAGAGGACGATGTTGCAACAACAACTATTAATGCAACAGATGGATTATCTGCAGCCGTGACAACAATAACTGTTGCATCTACAACAGATTTTAGTGCAACAGGAACTCTACACATAGGTGGAGAACAAATAACTTATACAGGTATATCGGGTAATGATTTTACAGGATGTACTAGAGGTGCAAATAGTACTACAGCAGCAGCAATATCAAACAGTACTACTGTAACACAATTTAGTGGTGGTGGTATTCCTAGAAACATAGTTAGAACACCAGATAATAATTATTTATTATATCCTTATCCAGATAAACAATACACACTTATCTTTGACTACTTTACATTTGCTTCTGATTTATCAGCGCATGGAGATACTACAAGTATTCCAGATAGATTTGCACCTGTAATTGTAGATGGGGCTGCTGCTTTTGTTTACCAGTATCGGGGTGAAACACAACAGTATCAATTAAACTTTGCTAGATTTGAGCAAGGTATTAAAAATATGCAAAGCTTACTTATTAACAAATATGAGTATGTACGATCTACAGTTATTATTGCCCCTAGAGGTTCTGCTAACTTTATGGGTGGAGTTGTTTCCTAATGCCAGATCTATCTCAAGCACAACCTGCAGCATTTAACTGTGAGGGTGGCTTAGTTTTAAATCGTTCTACTTTCTTAATGCAACCAGGAGAAGCATTAGAATTAGAAAACTTTGAGCCTGACATTGAGGGTGGCTATAGAAGAATAAATGGTTTTCGTAAATACGTAAATCAACAAGTGCCTCAAACTTCTGACTCTGGTGAAAAAATACTTATGGTTGCTAACTTTGCAGATAAAGTATTAGCAGCTAGAGGTGAGAAGATATTTAGTTCTGCATCTACTGAGCTTGCAGTTAAAATTGTTTCTAGCACAGGCATGACAGGTTCTGGAACTATATCTGTAGACTCTACAACAGGATTTTCTTCTAGTGGAACGTTACAGATTAACGATGAGTTGTTTACGTACACTGGTGTTACCTCTACTACTTTTACAGGTGTAACTCGTGCTGCCACAAGCACAACTGCTGCTAATCATGCTCTTGACGATGTGGTATCAGAGTCTTGGACTGAAAGAGATACTGGTAGAACTAGTGCAGGTAAATATAGTTTTGAGAGATACAACTTTGATGGTAACGAAAAGATTATAGTTGTTGATGGTGCAAATGCTCCAACTATATTTAATTCTTCTTTATCAGCAACAGATGTTAGTGAGAGTTCTGTAGCAGGTTCTACAATAGTTGTAGCTTTTAAATCTCATATGTTTTATGCAGGTAAGTCTACTACACCACAGACCTTAGTATTTAGTGAACCTTTTGATGAGGATGGTTTTACAGGAGGTCAAGGTGCAGGTACTATTAAAGTAGATGATAACATTGTTGGACTAAAAGTATTTAGGGATTCTTTATTTATATTCTGTGAGAATAGAATATTTAAAATGACAGGATCTACTCTCAGTGACTTTGCTATACAACCAGTTACTAGGGATATTGGTTGTGTAAATAAAGACACGATACAGGAATTTGCAGGTGACTTATTATTCCTTGGCCCTGATGGACTCAGAACTGTTGCTGCTACTGCAAGAATTGGTGATACGGCTCTTGGTGCTATTACACAAAACGTACAGTCTATATTTGATGCTAATATTAAAGACTCTACAGTGTTTGACAGTGTAGTTATTCCAGACAAAACACAATACAGAATATTTTTTTCAAAAGCAGGACAGGGTGAAAACTTAACAAGAGGTATTATCTGTGTTAGAAGAGCAGATAAATTTGAGTTTGCAGAAATACGTGGAGTAAAACCTGCAGCTACGGATGCTTTAGTTGTTGATGGAGATGTAAGAGTTATACATGGTGACTTTTCAGGTTTTGTTCACAGACAAGAAGAAGGTAATACTTTTGATGGCACAGCAATACTAGCTAGGTATAGAAGTCCTGATTTAAGTTTTGGGGATACTGGTGTTAGAAAACACATGCAAAGAGTTATCCTTAACTTTAAACCTGAGTCAGCTATAGATGCAGATTTATTTGTTCGTTACGACAACGAGGCTTCTGACTCTGCAAGACCTGCAGCATATCCTTTAGATAGTTCTCAGGTTGCAGCACAGTTTGGTTCCGCAACTTTTAGTACAACTAGTAGTGCTGCACAGTTTGTTTTTGGTGGTCCTTCACAGCCACTTGTAAGACAGTCAGTAGAAGGATCAGGTTTTTCTGTTGCATTAAGAATTAAAGATGGTGGACAGACAGCACCATATTCCCTAAAAGGGTTTCAATTAGAATATCAAGTAGGAGCAAGACGTTAGATGGGTAATACATACACGAGACAATCCAGTTTTACAGACGGTGATGTTATTACTGCCGATCTGTTTAACAACGAATATGATCAACTTTTAGCTGCCTTTGCAGCAAGCACAGGACACACTCACGATGGTACTGCTGCAGAGGGTGGACCTATTACTAAGCTATTAGGCACAGGTATTACTATTGGTGATGGTACATCAGGCACTGATATTACAGTGACCTTTGATGGTGAGACTAATGATGGTGAACTTAAATGGATGGAAGACGAAGATTACTTTGAGTTCTCCGATGATATTCTTATTGCCTCTACAGAAAAGATACAGTTTCGTGACACAGCTATATTTATAAACTCTAGTGCCGATGGTCAGCTTGATCTTGTTGCAGATACAGAAATACAGATTGCTGCTACAACAGTAGACATCAATGGTAATGTAGATGTATCAGGAACACTTACTGTTGCAGGTGCTGTAGACTTTGGTGACGCTGCTTTATCAAATGTAGGTGCAGTACAACTAGATAGTATCGCAGGTGATGCTGACTCTAACACAAGTATAGCTTTCAGTGGCTCTGATGTAATTACAGTTACTGCAGGTGGTGAGACACAGGTTACTTTTAACAATGGATCAATACTTCCTACAACAGATGACGATGTAGATCTAGGTTCTAGTTCTTTTGAATTTAAAGATGGTTATTTTGATGGCACTCTTCACGCAGATGCAATAAACTTTAACGGTACAGCTATAACAGCAACTGCTGCTGAACTTAATATTATGGATGGTGTTACCTCTACGGCTGCAGAGTTAAATATACTTGATGGTGCTACGGTAGTTGTAGGAGAGATTAATGCTCTTGATCTAGGATCTACAGGTACAGGCACAGCTATTAACTCTAAAGCAGTTATATTAGATGCTAACAAAGACTACACAGGCATAAGAAACCTCACACTTACAGGTGATCTCACTATTGGTGGTGATGATCTCACTATGGCTACCAACACTTCAGGACATCTTCTTATTGCAGATGGCACAAACTTTAACCCTACTGGTGTAGGTGATTTATCTGAGATTAGTACAGTTGCTAATGATGACGTGTTTCTTGCCGTAGACACCTCTGGTGGTGGTCTTAAAAAGATTACACGTAGCACTATAGTCTCTGGTCTTGCTGTTGGTGGTGTTGCTCTATCTAACATAGTAGAAGATAGCACTCCACAGTTAGGTGGCAACCTTGATATGAACGGTAACGATATTGTTACTACATCAAATGCCGATATTGACCTAGCACCTAACGGCACAGGTAAAGTAGTTGTAAAGGGTAATACTAATCCTGGTACTGTAGTATTTAACTGTGAGTCTAACTCTCATGGTCAAACAGTTAAGTCGCAACCACACTCAGCTTCTGTTACTAACGTGCTAACTCTTCCTGCAGGTGGTGATCAGGAAATTGTTGGTACGACAGCAACACAAACACTTACAAACAAAACAATGGGTGCTACTAGCTTCGGTGATAACAATATTACTAACGTTGGTGACATTGCTCTAGACTCTATTAGTGCTGATGCCACAGATATTAACGTTGCTGTTTCTGATAACTCAGCTACTGCACTTACAATTAAACAAGGCTCAGATGCCTATCTTATAATTGATACAGCTAACAGCAGTGAGTCTGTCTCTATCGGTACAGGTATATCTGGTACAGCTATCACACTAGGACACAGTACCTCAGAGGTTACAGTAGCAGATAACCTTACAGTTACAGGTGACTTAACTGTATCGGGTACAACTACAACAGTAAACTCTACCACTGTAAACCTTAACGATCACAACATTGTTCTTGACAGTGGTAACAGTACATCTGCTGTAGTTAATGGTGCAGGTATTACAATAGAGGGTGGTAGTGGTGATGATGCTACATTTACCTATAATACTTCAGGACCAAAGTTTGAGTTAAAACTAGGCTCTAGCCATGAAGATTTACAGGTAGACAAACTTACTGCAAATGGTGGTCTAGTTGCAGATAATATTACTATTGACGGAACAGAGATAGATTTATCATCTGGAGACTTGACAATTGATGTTGAGGGTGATATAATCCTTGACGCAAATGGTGGTGACTTTAAGTTTCAAGATGACGGAACTGAGATACTTAGAATTACTAACTCATCCAGTGACGTAGTTATTAGACCTGTTGTAGATGCTAAAGATATTATCTTTCAACAAAGAGATGGTACAGAAGTAGCTAGGATAGAAGACAATGGTACATTTAACGTTGTCACAAGTAAACTAGCTATAAATGGAACTGCCATAACTTCAACAGCAGCAGAGTTAAATATACTTGATGGTGTAACATCTACTGCTGCTGAATTAAACATACTTGACGGTGTAACTTCTACAGCAGCAGAGTTAAATATACTTGATGGTGTTACAGCAACAGCGTCAGAACTAAACTTACTAGATGGTGATACTTCTGTTGGTAGTTCAATAACAGTAGCAGACGCTGACGGTTTTTTAGTTAATGACGGTGGAACAATGAAAACTATTCCTGCAACAGATGTAAAAACTTACGCTGCAGGTAGTGCTGCCACTAAAGGATTTGCCATTGCTATGGCAATAGTATTTGGATAGAAAGGTAAAAGTAAATGGCAACCCCAAATATAATTAATGTAGCGACTATTACTCCAAAGGTAGCAGTTGGTGCAGTGACAACAAGTAGAGCAGACATCGTTGATGTACCTGCAGAAAACTGTGCAAAGATAAACACGTTAATGATATCAAACATAGATGGTACAAATGCTGCTGACATTACCGTTGAGGTAAGTGTAGATAACGGATCAAACTATGTTAAAATAGCTAACACAATATCTGTACCTGCTGACGCAACTCTAGTTGTTGTAGGTAAAGACAACGGATTTTATTTAGACGAAACAGATCTACTCGCTGTTACAGCTTCTGCTAACAGTGACCTAACATACTTAGTTAGTTACGAACTTCTAGTAGACTAAAGGTAATTAATAATGCCCAGATACAACGGTGGTTTTATAGGCACTGATGGATTAGATGCACCTGATGAACCAACTATCGGTACACCTAGTGCAAGTTCAACACAAGCAGATATAGCATTTACTGCACCTACTGATGTAGGCACGTCTGCTATTACAGAATATGTTGCAACAACTAACGATGGTATTGGAGCTACAGGTAGTTCATCACCTATAACTATTACTGGTTTAACCAACAACACATCTTACACAGCTAGAGTTTACGCAAGAAATGCTTATGGTACATCTGCTGCTAGTGAGGCTAGTGCTAGTTTTACTCCTCTTGCAGAAGTTATTAGTGGTTTGTTTTCAACTCATTTGTATAACGGTTCTAATAGTACTCAATTAATCGACAATGGAATTGACTTAACTAAAGGTGGAATGACATGGATTAAAAACCGCAGTACAGGTTCAAGCGATCATACAATTTTTGATAGTGAAAGAGGACCAGGAAGATATAGATTAGAGTCTAATACAACTGCTGCACAAGAAGACCAAGGTACTACATCATGGAACGCACAATCATCAGGATTTTACCTTGGTGGTGATGGTGGTACAGACACTTTTAACAATAGTAGTCAAGAATATGTCTCTTGGACCTTTAGAAAGCAGCCTAAGTTTTTTGATGTTGTTACGTGGTCTGGAAATGGTGGTGGAGCAAGAAATATTTCTCATAATCTAGGCTCTACCCCAGGTATGATGCTTATAAGAAGATATGATGGTACTGAAGATTGGGGCGTTTATCATCGTAGAGGAAACGGTGGTACAAATGATGAACAGTATTATGCTCTCTTACACAACGATCAGGGTTTTAGTGATGCCGATTATTTTAACGATACAGCTCCAACATCAACACAGTTTACAGTTAACTCTGGAAGAAATATAAGTAGTAGAAACTATATAGCCTACCTATTCGCACACAATAACAATGACGGTGGGTTTGGTCCTGATAGTGAAGATATTATTAAATGTGGTTCGTACACAGGTAATGGTAATTCTACTGGTACTGTTGTAAACCTTGGGTTTGAGCCACAGTTTTTAATGATAAAAAGAGCAGTTGGTGGCAGTGGACCTTGGGCTGTTGCAGATAGTATGCGTGGCGTAACAGCAGATGGAGAAATATCTTTACTAAGATGGAATACTAACGGTTCAGAAGCGACAGGTGTAAGCAGAGTAGGTTTTACATCTACTGGTTTTCAACTTAAAAATAGCGATAGTGACTTTAACAATAATGGCGACACCTACGTCTACATGGCAATACGTAGAGGCGGTATGGCAACTCCTACTTTAGCTTCTGATGTATTTTTTGTAGATGAAACTGGTTCATCTGAAGCAGCAGGAACACAAAAAACAACAGGATTTCCTGTAGATATGCAGATAGCTAAATTAAATGGTGGTAGTCATACGTATATAATGGACAGGCTCAGAGGTGCATCTAGTACCACAACTAGTAGTGGTCCATATATTTTAGGAAGTTCTACAACAGATGAAGCAGGTTCAACTTACACACGAAAATGGGATAATACTGGTTATCAAATATCTTCAGCTTTTGCAAATAACCCATACATATTCTGGAACTGGAGGAGAGCCAGAGGTTATTTCGATGTGGTTTGTTACCAAGGCACAGGAAGCATGGGCCTTACACTAAACCATAATCTTGGTGTAGTACCAGAGATGATTTGGGTTAAAAATAGATCAGCTAGTAACGATGATTGGTTTGTCTATCATTCTGCTTTAGGAAATACTAAATGGTTAGAGTTAAATCAAACTACTGCTGAACAAACCAATCAAGCTGCTTGGAATAACACATCACCGACTGCTACACAATTTACTGTTGGAGCTTATAATGGTGTTAATGGTTCAACTGGATATTCCTACGTAGCCTACCTTTTCGCTACCGTCCCAAATGTCAGTTTCGTTGGAAGCTATACTGGTGATGGATCTGCAGGTAAAGTTATTGATTGTGGTTTTACTAATGGTGCTAAATTTGTGTTAATTAAAGAACTAAGCGATAGTCATAATTGGCTTGTTTATGATACTACAAGAGGTATATCTTCTGGTAATGATCCTTATTTTTGGTTAAATACTAACGCTGCTGAAAATGATCAGACAGATAGCATTGACCCTGATTCAAGTGGTTTTGCTGTAAACTACGCAAATACAAACTCTAATGGTGAAACATATATATTTTATGCAATTGCCACTGACCCATCATAAAAAAGGAATAATAAGTAATGCCTAACTATAATGGCGTGTGGTCACTCACAACACAGTTGCAGTATGTTGCAGATTGGCCTAGCCCTCCTGCAAGAGCAATAATACATAGGGCTAATAACGTAGCTCAAGAAACAATAGATTTTGTTGATATGGCTAGTACAGGGGATACTAGTGATTTTGGAGATCTAACTGTAGCTAGAGCCTCTGGTTTAGATACATGTGGCTCATCTACCAGAGCTACTTTTGGTGGAGGGCAGGTTAAATCAAATGTAATAGATTTTGTTACCATAGCAACCACTGGTGATGCTACTGATTTTGGAGATCTAACTGATGGAAGACATGGGGCAGGTGCTTTATCAAATAATACTAGAGGTGTTTGGGCAGGTGGAGAAGGTTCATCTAATCCTGTAGATATTATAGATTATATTACAATAGCCTCTACTGGAGATGCCACAGACTTTGGTAATTTAAGTGCTACAAGAAATCAAGCATCTGCTGCTGCATCTACTACGAGAGGTGTATTTCTTGGTGGAAGTGGTAGCACTAGTTCTACTGTTTATAACATTATAGAATATATAACTATAGGTTCTACAGGGAATGCTACTGATTTTGGTGATCTCTCTGATACAGCTAGATTAGGTTCAGCTTGTTCAAGTAACACAAGGATAGTTGTTCATTGTGGTATTCTTGGGGGAAATATTGTAAATACTTTGGAATATATTACAACAGCCAGTACAGGTAATAGTACTGACTTTGGTGATCTTACTGCTGCAGTTTACAGCACAGGAGCTACGTCTAATCGTATTTTAGGAATATTTATAGGTGGCGTTAGCGATAGAAATAATATAGATAAAATAACTATAGCTTCTACTGGTGACGCTGCAGATTTTGGAGACTTGTCTGCAACTGGTAATCGTGATCCATCGGCCACCTCTTCAGCACATGGAGGCATAGCAGCCTAATGACAACTAGAGACTACACAGCTAACGTTATATCTGCTACTAAAGTAGTGCCTGATGGTAACTTTAAAACTAGTAAAGCATCAGGTGTGTGGGATATTAATGAAGCACTAGATCTTATTAAAGGTGGTAACTGGCCTAACGCAGCTAACATCAACCCTGCTGCTTTTGTCGATGGTTTGTTTCAGACTCATTTGTATGCTGGAAATGGTGGCACACAATCTATTGTCAACAACATTGACCTTACTAAAGGTGGGTTAGTTTGGACTAAAAGACGTGACAGTTCAACAAATGGTGATCACACTTTGTATGATACTGTAAGAGGAACAGGTACTGGGGGAAGGCTTAGATCAAATAATAACCAACAAGCTTATAGTCCTTCAGATGCTGTAACTGCATTTAATAATAATGGTTTTAGTATTGGGGCTGATGCAAGTATAAATACTAATACTGCAGAATACGTTTCTTGGACCTTTAGAAAGCAGCCTAAATTTTTTGATGTTGTAACATATACTGGAGATGGATCTACAACAAAAACTGTAAGTCACAATCTTAACTCTACTCCAGGTATGATATTTTTTAAAAGAACTGATTCAACAGGAAATTGGATAGTATATCATACTAGTCTTTCAGGTGGTACACAAGCATTTCTAAGACTTAATGCTAATTTTCCTACTTCAAGTTTGGGAGATTATGGAAATAGTCTAGCTCCAACATCCTCTGTCATACGCACTCCAGTTCATTCAAATGCTAGTAATACAGCAGACAGTGTAAATGTTAATGGTGCATCATATGTAGCATATATATTTGCTAACAATAATGATGACGGTGGCTTTGGTGAACCTGGAGATCAGGATATTATTAAGTGTGGGAGTTATACTGGTAATGGTAACTCAACTGGTCCAGTTGTTACTCTTGGGTTTGAGCCTCAATTTGTTATGATTAAATCAAACGGTGGAAGTGAGGCTTGGTATGTTTATGATAATATGAGAGGAATGATTGTAGGTGGAGATGATGCAGAACTAGCTTGGAACTTAGATACTGAAGAAAATGGTATTTTAGGAACTAGTAAAGCTATATTAGATCCAACTCCAACAGGTTTTAATATAACAAACACTAGCTCTACTGCTAATACAAATACTCATACTTACATCTACATGGCAATAAGACGTGGTGGTATGCAAACCCCAACTACAGCGTCTGATGTTTTTGCTATTGATGAAATGGATAATTCGCCAACTGCACCGCCAACCTTATATTCTGGTTTTCCTGTGGATATGGCGTTTTATAGAGATAAAAGCACAACCAGTAACACAAACAT
>VMHT01120949.1_pt1 | contig 27350 bp, 40 predicted proteins | sample 4693611 | NCBI WGS metagenome assembly VMHT01 (sample SAMN12280063, study PRJNA550983) | marine metagenome | isolation source: seawater sampled from same location over 5 years 0.02-0.2 micron viral filtrate | place: USA: collected off the coast of southern California halfway between the port... ...
CAGGAAGACGTTAATTCAGCAGCAAATAATTTAATTTCAGGATTTTTAAGTCCTAATTTAACAGATACACAATATGCCTTTGCTGAAATACTATCAGGATTAAAAAATAAAAAAGTACCAGAAGAAAATATTTCTTTAATTGCAGACGATCTTAGACAATTTGCTGCTTTACCTACAAGCGCTGCTTTACAAAGTAGATACGCTACTCTTGAAGACTATCAAAATTGGCAGTCTGTTAATAAAAAAATATTAAGTGACGCTAAAGTTAATATTGCTAAAATTACAAATCCTAGAGAACGTAAAAAAATGCTAGAACAACTAAATATTTTTGAACAACAAATTAGTTTTGATATTCAAAAAGCAGGTATAGATGAAGGAGCTTTAGGATCTTTAATACGAGAGTTTTCTTTAAACGCAATAAATCCCAACAATCCTCAAACTGCAATTCAGTCTTTAATGGATAAGTATAACCCTGAAGGTAACCTTATAAATAAAGGAGGTGTATTTGAAGCAATATCAAATGCTGAAGGTAATACAGATGAAATACAACAAGATTTACAAGACTTTTCTATTCTTGCTTCAGATCCTAAAAACCAATCTTTGTTTGCTGCCTTTAATATTGACATATTAAATAACGGTATAGAGCAATACAGTCAGTCAGATAGAACTTTAGCATCTATGGATGTAACTCGTAATTTATCTTCTAATCCTGAATACGTAGAACAAAGAAGAATTATGCTTGAAAATGATAATTTAACTGAACAAATGCTACGAAATCAAGAAGGCTATATAAAATTACAAGTAGATCTGTTAGCTGCTGAAACAATAAATAATAATCGCTTAGGCGTTAGATACGTTTCAAATGAAAATAAAATGGATTTTACTTTAGAGTATTTAAAAAATAACTTTCAGCTTGTAAATGATAACTTTTTTATACCATCTAATGATTCTGCTATAGCTTCAGATTTTAAACAATTTCTTAAAAATGTAAATTTTGAAACAGTAGGATCTTTACGTGTCAACACAAAAACTAATGAAACTCAACTAACTGATGAAGCTATTGAGACAATAACAAAAAATAAAAATGACTCTAAAAAACTAACTTTGTTTTTAAATAATTTTATAAATTCTAGTGATAATTCTTTAGTCCAACAAAAAACTTTAGAAAATATTTCTATAGTTTTAAAAGATTTAGGGATGGGTGATATAAATGATCTTTATGATATGGACGGAAATAATTTAATTTTAAAATTAAATATACAGACTCCAAAACAACAAGATATATCTGTAACTCAACAAGAAATTGATGATTGGAAAGCAATGACTCCACATAGAAAAAGAACGAGCGATGAAAAAGTTAGGGAAACAATTAAACAAAATAAAACTCCGTGGTTTAATGCGGAAGCTTGGTCTAATAGGGAAAAAGCAATTATTGCAGCAAGAGCAAATAAAGATAATCAATCTTAAAATGTTTAAAAGAGAATTAAACTATGCCTAAATTTACAGATGAAGAGTTAGAGTCTGTTTTAAACACTACTGACAAATCTTCTTTTAATTTAAAATCTAAAAATTCTTTTGCAGGTAAAACAACTTTAGATACTTTAGAAAATGATAACGAGTTTGCTTCAACTGCTCAAAGATTTTTAACAAGTATTGGCGAAGATGACGACACTGTAGAGTCTTTATATGAGTATATGCGAGATGCTGACTATAATTTAGCGTCTGGAGCTTATCGTGCATTTCAAGAGTTACCTAATTTTTCAGATCAGCAAAAGCAAGATTATAAATATCTTAGAACAAAATTTGAAAATGCAGATACTGGTGGTTTAAAGCAGTGGATGAGAGCAGCGGCTGACATAGGCGTAGACGTAGCTACAGACCCTACAATGATACTTAGTGCTCTTATGGTGCCTTTTACTGGAGGAGCTTCTTTAGGCGGTCGTGTGGCTGCTGGTGAAGCTACAAAGCTAGGTTTAAAGCGTATTGGTAAATCTTTTGCTAGAGATGAAAGTAAGCCTGTTATAGAAGTTTTAAAAAACGAAGGTTTGTGGTTAAAAAAAGGAGGACTTCAAAACCTTAAACAAAAAAGAGCTAAAGCAATTAAAGACTATTATAAGTCTGATGTTAAAGCTAATGCGGTTATAGCCGCTACTGAAGGTGCTGTTTTTTCTGGTGTTGGCGAGTATTTAAAGCAAGAACAAGATGATGTAGACGGAATTAACTTACGTTATGGTTTAGATTATTTTGATATAGGTACTTCAACTGCTTTAGGTGCTGTAGCTGGTGGGGTATTAGGTGGTGGTATATCTAAAATCCAACAAAAGTTTGATCCTGAAGTTAGAAGAACCATAGAAAAGTTTTCAGATGAAAAGTTATTAGATGAATCTGATGCGGCTTACAAAGCAGCTAGAGCAGGCGAATATGCTTTGTCTGTAACTATAGGTAAACCAACTACTCGTTTTAAAACTTTATCTAAAAATTCTCCTACGCTTGCTAGGCTACTTACTCGTTTTAGATACGATACTTTTAAAGGTGATGAAGGTATTGGCTTTGATGAAGATCTTCTTGAAGCAGCACGAAAAGGAGAAACACCTACCAATCGTAGCTACAAACAAGTTTTTGATGCTACAGCAGGTAGGTACAATTTAGGTTATGAAGATGCTATTAGACCTTTAACAAAAAAAAATAAATTACGCGCAGAAGATAATGAACTTTTAAATGTAATGATGCGTGACAAAGAATTAGAAAAATTATTTGTTGATCCTACCCGTAACCAAAAAGAAACACAAGAAGTTTTTATAAAAAGGCGTAATTCTATTAGAGCAATCCAAGATAAAAAAGCTATGGATTTGTATAGCGTTGAAGGGGCTAATGAAAACCACTTTAATGCTATTAGAAAACTAAGAAAACTTAGTAATCAAGTTTTAGATGAAGCTGCTGAAGTAGGTATTTATAGGCGTAAGTTAAAACGTGGCCCTAATGCATGGTTTTCAAGACGTTGGAAAAGAAATGTTATAGAAGAAAACAGAAATGAATTAGCTACTATTATGATAGATCAAAATGCTATAGGTCTAAGTGACGAAATAATCCTACAATACTTACCAAAAGCTCAACAACAGCAATACAAGGAGCTAATGCAATACGGTAAAGTTTATGAGGACTTAGTAACTAATTTTGAAAAACTTCCTACTACTGAAGTACAAAAACGTATTAATGCTTTAGACGTTAAGTTTAGACCCGAAAGCAAAAGAATGGATGGTACTCCAGAAGCACTAGTAGACATGCTTCATGAGTTACAAGAACGTAAGTTAGAACTTAGTAGAGCCTTACCTGACAATAGTACTTTAAGGGCTGAAAAGTTTAAAGTAGCTAATGACATTATTGATGGCATGTTAGATAAACGTAATGTTATTAATGATGTTGATAGTGAGGTTAGTACTACTATGACTCCTTCATCTTTTAGCGCACGTAATTTGTATATGCTAGATGATAGAAGTATAGCAAAGTTTTTGGATGACGACTTTGATAGCATGATGCGAGACTATTTTAATAATAGTTCTAGAGTTATTGCGCGTAAACAATTATTTGGTATTAATACTGAAGAGTTTAGTAGGCGTTATTTAGATGACATTAGAGAAGAGCTGCAACAAAAAGGCAGTACATTATCTGAAAAAGATAGATCAGACTTAGTAGATTTATATGAAAATGCTACGGGTATCAAAGCTGGAACTTTTGAAAATGTATTTGGTCAAAGAGTTTCTGACTATGCGAAGCTATCACAGAAAGTAGCTCACCTTCCTTTAGCTACTTTATCAAGTCTTACAGAAGCTTTTATACCTTTAACAAGAGTAGCTACAGGTACTTATTTAAAAGGTATTGGACAAGCTGTTAAAAGTTGGTCACGTAGTAACTATGACGACACTATGAAAATACTTCAAAGTGAGCATAGTCTTACTAAAGACGAAGCTAACCGTGAAATGCATCGTGTTTATTTAGGATTAGAACAAGCTGTAGCTCAACGTATTGACAGTATAGCGGGTGAAGGTGTTCAAGATCCTACAGCCCGTAAATTACAAAACTTATTTTTTAAAGCTAATTTCTTAAGTCAATGGACTCGTACTGTTCAGCTTGCATCTTTTACAATGGGCAAAGATTTAATTACTAGAAATTTAAAAACTGTAGCAGAAATGCAAGGTAAGCAACTTACTAAAGGGCAAAAAAGAAAATTAAATTCAGCTACTCAAGAGTTGTTTGATTTAGGTGTAGATATTAAACAAGGTACTGAATGGGTTAATTCAGGAGCTAAAAAGTATAGTAATGATGTAGATGTTGATACAGGCTTAAAGCGTTGGAATATGTTTTACGAAAGAAATGTTATGGAAGGTGCTTCTAGATTTGCTAGTGAAGTAATTCTAGATCCTTCTAAATCTTCTGTAACTAGACCTCATATTCAAACATCTGCAGTAGGATCTATACTATTTCAATTTTTAGGTTATCCTACAGCTTTTGGAAACACAGTACTTAAAAATTATTACACTCAAATAAAACGTCAGCCTGTAGTAGGCACAGCCCGTGTAGGTGCTACAGCTTTGTTTATGACAGGCGTAGCTACTGGTCTAAACGCTACACGCTCATTGGGAGAAAGTTTAGAAAAAGAACCTGATGAAATTATTTTAGATTCTGTAGCTCGTTGGGGTGGTACTGGCTTTGGAGAGTATATTAGAAACGCACAGCAAAATGCTGAAATAGGTGGTGGTATTATAGGTACAGCAGCTAAGGCAGTTACAGGCCCTGTAGTAGGAGACGCTGTAGATGCTATTTTATATCGTAAAGGCCCTGCAGAAATAGTAGCAACTAATGTACCTTTTTATTCTGCTATACCTACTGATTACAGAAAAGAGTTTATTAAAGCTCCAGCTAGGGAAATAGATTATAGTTTAGGAGTTGGACTAGGTTTAAGAAAACCCCGACAAGAACCTAGCTTGTATAGCGAGTTTGGTGCTCCTTATAGAGAGTTTAAAAAAGCTTATGACAGAGATAGAAATTTTGAAGGCGGTATAATTGATAGGATTATAGAACGTGCAGGTGCAAACCCTAGCGCACGCATAGATCGTCTTACAGGTACAAGTTATGAAGATCAAGCAGGAGCTATTCTAGAAAACAGAAAGTCTTTTAGGCTTGGTGGTTTTTTACGTAGAGGCATAGAAGCTTATATGTCTAAATCTAATAAGCCTGTTACAAGAGAAGAATTAGAAGCTGATCCTTTATTCCAGCAACTGTCACCTATGTTAGGACGTATGAAAACTGTAGATGATGAAGCTGTTCTAGCAGATATAAATTCTGGTATGGCTTTACAGTACACACCTCAAGAACAAACATTTTATACTTCTTCATTTATAGAAAACTCAGTAGAGCCTAAAGATGTGTATACCGTATTGTCAGAAAATGTAGATAGTGGTTTATACGGAAGACGCATGGGTACACAAACAGCTAAAGAATTAGAAGCTCAAAAAGTAGATGCTCCTGCTTTAAGTAAAAATAAAATTCGTATTCGTAATCCTTTAAAACTTACAAAAGGCTTACCTACTGTTCCTATGAATTTAATTTATAATGCAGAATTTTTAAAAACTGTACAAAATAAAAAAGCTTTTGAAAGTTTACGAAAAGATATAGATAGTAAAGTTAAAATTGTAATGGGCTTAGACGATTCTAAATCTTTATTTGATAAAAAATTAATTAGGAATGAAATTTTTACTTCTGGCAATAAAGATTTTTATGACTTACTAGAACGTGAAGGTTATGACGCTATTGAGTATACAGGGCCTGAATTAAAACAATCTAAACTTAGTTCTAAAGAAGCACAAGTAGATCCTTTTTTTCAAACTCCTACTGTTTACACAGCTTTAGGAAAAAATTCAGCAGGTTCTAAAGGAGTTCAAGAAGCTAACGAAGCAGGAGGGTTTGCTGATTATTTAAAAGATTTAAAAGATTTAGAAGCTGAAGGATTAAAAGATCCTAAAGAACCAGATGCTGGTTTTAGTATTGAAGAAAATGTAGTAGAAGCTTTACCAGAAGATACTAGACCTATGTTTTTGCCTGTGTTTGACTTAGAAGGTTCTGAGTTAGAAAAACAATTAGCGACTACAGCAGGTAGATTTAACAAACAATATTTAGTATTTAGAAACGAACAAGTATTGCCTTTTGGTAAAACAGAAGTTCCTACTAATAAAGAAATAAACTACGTAAATTCTATACCTTTAGAAAAACGAATTAGTTTTATTGTTGAAAATCACGTAGGCGATAAAGCTGTAGATCCTTTAGTAATTAAACAAACTTTAGAAAATGAAGGGGTATTTAACTTAGTTAGTACAGGAAATAATAAAGGTTTAGGAAAAATTATTTCTTACAAGCAAGTAACTACTGGGCTTATTGATGATTTACGTAACAAAGTAGATGACAATACTGCTCAAACTTTAGAGTCTTTAAACAAAGCTATTATTGAAGCTGAACAAAAACGAGCTAAAGGATTCCAAGAAAAAGTAGGAAGAACTAATAAAACTAGAAAGTTTATTTTGCCTGAAAGTTTTTATGTTCAAATTGTTATGGAGCCGGGTAGCGATACTGTAAATGTTAGTAAAGCTTTAACGCTTCCTGAAACTATAAAAGAAATTAAAACTACTCCTGAACTATGGTATCACCCTAAAGATAATAATGTTTTGTCTGAAACAGCTAGACGTTGGAGACTTTTAAACTCTGAAGATGCTAACTTAAAACAATACATTACTCCTACTACCGAACAGTTAGAAACTCGTCAAGAAAATGTAGGTAAAGTTTTAGGTAGTTTGCAAAAAATGCGTACAGTTGTTCAAGATACAGTAACTCCAAAACGAAATAAAAATGGAGCACTAAGTAAAATAGGTTTAACTTCTGAAGAGTATACAAAGTTAATGGCTCTTCCTGAAGAAAAAAGATTTAAACCTTTTGAAAGAACTATAGATGTAGATACAACTAGAGGACTTCAGTACTCAGGTAAGTTCGATAAAGATTTAGAGTCTCAAAAAGAAGAAGCTGAAGTAAGAGAAATTTTTAATCCTCAAGGCGGTGAAGATCCTGAAACTTTATCAGAAGGTTCTACGATAGAAAAAGCAAGCTATGCAAATAGATTTTCTAAAGGTGTTACTAGTAAACAAAGATTTGATTTAGAACAAACAAAAGAATTTTTAGAAAAAAATTCTGAATTTTTAGATAATGATTTAGATAAAAAATTTAAAGGTGGTGTAGTGTTACAAGCTCTTAAAAGGAAAGTAATTAATGTATAAATATTTTAGCATGGATGAACTTAAATGTCAACACTGCGGAGAGCAGGGTATGGATGAAGCTTTTATGGTTAAAGTAGAAGCCTTACGTTGGGAGTTAGGTTTCCCTTTTGTTGTTACATCTGCTTACCGTTGCAAGGATCATATAATTGAGCGTAAGAAAAAAACTCCCGGCGCTCATGCATCAGGACATGCTATAGATATTGCTGTTAGCGGAGAGCAAGCTCATAGACTTTTAGATGCTGCATTTAGGGTAGGCATGACTGGCATAGGTGTTAATCAAAAAGGAAACAATAGATTTATACATTTAGATGATCTTGAATGGGATGAAAATCGTCCTCGCCCTTGGGTGTGGAGCTATTGAGGCTAGTTAAATGCGTTGGTTATTACTTTTACTTATGCTGCCTTTATTATCCTTCGCAGCAGACCAAGCCGTTATGGGCGATACAGCCGACAATACCAACAATCAAGAAGGCTCGCTAAATACTAATACCGTAGGAAGCACTGTAAGCAGCAATAATCAGACAGAAGATAGATCAGTTAGTAATACGTATAACGGCGCAGGAAGCTCCTCTGACATGCCTGTAGGCTCTGCAATAGCACCTACATATATGTCAAACGGAGTAGAAACTTGTTTACAAGGGCAAGGAGGAAGTCTACAAACAGGAATAATAGGTATTACTAGAGGTAATTATAAATCTGATAACGACTGTAATAGGCGTAGAGACTCTAAAGTTTTAAGTGACTTAGGTATGAAGGTTGCAGCTATTGCTAGAATGTGTGAAGACGTAAATGTATGGCGAAGCATGTTTGTTTCTGGAACGCCTTGTCCTATTCTTTCTGGCAGTAAGCTTGTTGTAGGCAAAAGAGCTTTTCTTTTAATGAAGCGTGAGCCTGAACTGTATATACCAGACTACGGAAAAGTAAGGATGCGTGTACATGCTACATTTAGCAAAAAACCCGCATACCCTGCTTACACAAAAACACAAAAATGGTACAACAAGATATTAAAAATAGGAGAAACTATTAGTGATGAAGAGAATAATGATGACGTTATCTCTGTGTCTGTTAAGTTCCGTAGCTCACTCCAATGAGTTAGATAATTTAATTACTTCTAGCACTGCACTTGTTAATCAAATAGACCGTGGTATTAAGCTTGCTGGTGCGGGTTATGCTTATTCAAACACAGGAGGCGCTTTAACAAATGGTAGCCTTGCTGGGACTGCTCATATTAGCACCGCTCAGTTAGACGCTTATAACGCTGCGCTTGGTAACATGAGTGACTACCAAGCCTATGGAGATGTTCAAGCATTGTTAGAGTCTCAAGCAGCTACAGAGTTTGAATTAATGAATACTGCCGTAGAAGAGTTTACCGAAGTCGTTGTAGATATGATTGCGGTTGTAGAGGTTGCAGAGATTTCAGCTGAGGCTGAGTCTCCAGATGATAAAGCAGAAGTTCAAGAATACGTTGTTGCAAACGAAACAGCATTAACAATTACACAGGATCAAGTAGATACTTACAATCAATCTTTAGATGACATAGAAGAACATGGCAATAATGCTTCAGCATATCTAGGGGTAGCAGCCAATGAAGATGCAGTAGCTTTTTTGCAACAAGGGGCTGAGAATAATAATACTAATGCAAACGAAGGCACACTAACATTTTCTCAGAGTCAACAATGGGTAAAGCTGTCTCATACTGGAACTAACAACGCTAGTGCGGTCTATATTAATGGTCAACAAGGTTCATTTGGTATGGACTTCTACTTGAGTGAGGCAGACTGGTTAGCAGCAGGGGCTGAAAGTGAGCTGTACTTAACCGGGCCAACTGCTTTGGGATATCGCTGCTTTATGTTCGACGAGGATTGTGACTAATGAGCCTTGCTGAAACAGAACTAACTATTGGTGGTACATCTTTTAAAGGCGTGTACATCGCTATATTACTTAGCCTAGCTACAACACTAGGAGGCGGTGTATGGACTGCCAGCAGCCTCTACAGCCGTTTAGAGGCAGTAGAAGCCTTGCAGATACCTGACGTTGCTCCTATTGAAGAAGATGTAAGCCGTGTTGAGGCTGAGTTAGCAGAACAAATAAAACTAATTCAGCAGGAACTTATTGCTAATGATGTAAACCAGTTACAAGGAAAGCTTGCAGAGCTAGGAGTTAATTTAAAAACTATAGCAGAGCAACAGGCCAAGCTGCTTACAATTAATGACAAAGTAATAGAGCTTGAAAAAGAACTAGAATCTATGCGTGTTACAGTCACACAGGCTGAACTGATGACAAAAGATTTAAAAGATGTAGATTCTAAATTAAAGAAAATAGATACAGAAATAGAGGATCTGTGGTCAGGAATGGATTACTTATCTAATCCTTTGAACTAGGAGAAAGCTATGAGCATTATAGGAAACTTGATAGGCGGGTTAGGAGGCAAGGTTGTAGACGCTGTATCAGCCCGTAGCGAGCGTAAACACCAAGAGAAAGTAAAGACCTTAGAGATTGAAGAAGCTCGCCACAGAACGAAGCTAGAGGCCACTATGAGGGGGCAGGAGATGGACAACTCTTGGGAGCTTGAACAGATCCGTAACTCTGGTTGGAAAGATGAGTTTGTATTATTATTACTTTCTATTCCTATGGTTCTTAGTTTTATTCCCGGTACTGTGCAATATGTAGAAGATGGCTTTGCTGCTTTATCTAAAACACCTGACTGGTATCAGTGGTTAATACTAGCAGTGTTTGCAGCTATCTATGGTATTCGTGTTTGGAGGAGAAAGTAATGGCTCAAAAAAAATCTACGGTTAACAAAGCAGGTAACTATACTAAACCTACTATGCGTAAAAATTTATTTAACAGAATTAAAGCAGGTTCAAAGGGCGGTAAAGCTGGTCAATGGTCAGCTAGAAAAGCTCAGATGTTAGCCAAGCAATACAAAGCTAAGGGTGGAGGATACAAGTAATGGCGCTTAAAAAGTCTCAAAAGTCTTTAAAAGCTTGGACAAAACAGAAGTGGCGTACTAAGTCTGGTAAAAAGTCTAGTGAAACAGGTGAGCGTTATCTTCCTGAGAAGGCTATCAAATCTTTAAGCAGTAAAGAGTATGCCGCTACTACTAAAAAGAAACGAGAAGATACTAAGAAAGGTAAGCAGCACAGTAAGCAGCCTAAGAAAGTTGCAAAAAAAACACGTAGGCACCGTAAGGTATGAGAACTATAGTAGTATTTTTACTACTGTTAATTGTTGTTTGGTTAGATAAAAAAGAAAAGGAACATATAGATGGCTAAACCTAGAAAAGGAAAAGCGAAGGTAAAGGTAACGTCTAGTGGTAAGAAGGTTAGTTACGGTCAGGCTGGTAAAGCTAAAGGTGGTGGACCTAGAGTAAAGCCGGGTACTTCTAAAGGCGATAGCTACTGTGCAAGAAGCTTAGGCATCAAAAAGCGTTTACCTAAGAAAAAGCAGAACGATCCTAACACTCCTAACAACTTGTCTCGTAAGCGTTGGAAGTGTTCAGGAGCTAAATCACGTAAGTAATTATTTAATAATTCTTACATCCAATCTTTCTGCTAAAGCTGCTTTAGTTGATAGATCTAAAACAAAATCAGAATGTTTTTTTAAAAGCTCTGTAATTATTGCAATGTTTTCTTCAGCTAATTCTATAGAGGCTAACGCTGCTATAATTTCAGAGTTAGTTCTAAGAACAGTAGCCAGTCTTGTTTCTGGAGTAAGAAATAATTCTTCCATTATAAAGCCTGTAACTGTTTTTCTAAATAGTTATGTAATGAATCTAACTTAAAGTGACCTTCTCTTAAAATATTTCTTATATAATTTTGTGTATATACATCAGAAAAAATATTTGTAATTTCATTTTCAGGGAGAAAACTAAGCTCAGTGCTTAGTCTCCCTTTGTCATCAATAAGAACTTTGAAAGAAATTAAATTACCTTCTTTCATATTTCACATACTCCTGCAACACATGCTAAAGTTTGAGCACCTTCAGTGTTATCATCCAGCTCTTCAATGTCCCACTCCATATCTTTAGGCATTTCTTTTAAAAGTTTTTGATACGTAGCTTTGTCTATTTTCTGATAAGGTGCTTGCTTATAAACATGCTCTGCTTCTGGTAAAAAGCTAATACCACTAACGCTGTCAAAGTTTTCCCAGATCCACTGACATACAGAGTAGAAGTTATCATCGTTATAGTAACAAGTCATAGAAGGCTTATGTTCACACCAGTAATCTTGATAGATCTTCCAAAGCTTTAGCTGCTCCATAGCTCCCATGCTTTCTACTGTCACGGCTTTATTAGGAGCCTTCTGAGGAAAGCTAAACACCCAGTTAGAGTTATTCATTACATCTTCTTCATGTGGAAACCCTGCATCAATCATAGCTGTAGCAAGAGGATCTTTCTTATCTGCTCTTACAGTCCTAATGTAGTAATCACTAAACCTTGGGTGAATACCACTGGCGCTGTCAGTTAGCTGTGATACAGTACCTGAAGGCTTAACACAAGTAATAGCAACTGACGGATTAACTCCTAGCTTCTGCGCCCATGACCTGTTAGTAAGTATAGCAATGTCTCTGAGAGTCTCTAAAAGCCGTCCTAAAGCCTGTTCTCCTGTTGATCCATTAGTTAACTTGCAGTCCATAATACCTGTCATAGACACCCCTAAAAGAGCCTCTTCCTCTGTGTTCTTTTTCCAAATATTACGTAGATAACGAAAGTCAGTCATAGTAGATTGAAGCGTTCCTAAGATTGTAGCAACACGTACCTTTTCTACAAGAGTGTCTTCTGTATCATCTGATCTAACAATAACCTCTGATAGATTACAAAACTGATAAGGTCTAAGGATAATCTCGCTGCAGGGATTAGTACCAAACTTATATGTAGCATCTCTGCGTTCGTTACGTGCTGCTATTTTCTGAGCTGCAATACGACTAAAAATGCCTCGCTCACCAGACTTAGAATCATACAGGCGTTTCATTTCAGAAGAGTAAGTATCAAAGTCAGGTTTTTCAGAATACACAGCACTGTTGTTTGCTAAAGCTCTCTGACCATTGCTTAAGTACCACTCACCATTTTTAGCGTTAGCCATACGGTTATCAGTAACATTACTTAAACTAATAAGGGCTGACCTACGGACACCGCCTACAACAACAATGTCTGCAATTTTACACACTAAGTCATGACACTCCAATGAGGTAAGCTTACGTCCTGTTGCAGCTTTAAACATATCAACAGTAAAATTAAATAAATCTGCTAAAGGCTGTGGTCCACTTGCTCTGCCTCCAAATGTTTTAAGCCTAGCTCCTGCTGGACGAACCCTAGTCAAGTCACACTTAGGAACCTTACCAGCATATAACAGGCTTATAAGCTCTCTAAAGGAGCTTGCCCAGCCTACCTTACTATCAGCTACAACAATAGTAGAATCTGTATCGTGAAAGCTATCAGCTACTTCTGGAAGCTTGTTAACGTAGTCCCGCTCAACACTGAATCCTACGCCTGTTCCACATAATAAGATGTACATAAGCTCGTCAAAGGAGCGAGGGCTGTCAATAGGTAGATAAGAACAGTTAAAACCCGCTACGTTGTCACGGTGTAAAGCTGCTCCTGCTGTCATAAGACAACGCATAGAAGGCATTACTTCTTGTCTAGTAATAGATTCAAACAACTCTTCAGCTTCTGAATCACCTAACTGATTACGCTCTACAAAAAAAGCAAGGTAACGATTAACTGTTTCTCCCCATTCTTCTCGACGTTTTTCATCATCTATGTAACGTGCATACCTACTTTTGTGTATGTATTGTTGATACTGATCCATCATAAACTCCTAACTTTGTGCGCTAAAAAACATAATTATTACATAAACTGAAATAATATTTGTAACGATAATAATTAATTCTTCATATATAATTTTACTTGCTTTTATCTGAGTATCCATAGGAAAGTGCAAAGCAAATTTTAAAAAAATAAATAAATCATTTATAAAATAAAACACTAAACCTGACATAGATAAAATAGCAAAGTAAAAATAGTTAGTAGCTATATATAAAAGAGAACAAGTAAGACCTAGTAAAGATGTAATAACTGTAATATCATTAGGCATAACTTTTAAAACAGAAGGAATAATTTTCATTACAAATCCTTTAAAATATTTTTATATTCTTCAAACTCTAGCTTTTCTTTTTTAATCTTCAAAGAGTTTTTAACATTTTTAACTTTTTTATTTTTAAGTTTTTTTGTATACTTATCCCTCCGTTCATTTTTTAAATCTAAATAATTTTTATCCATTTTTATTTAGAACCTGCATTAATTTATCTTCGTACCATTTTGCTTTTTGTAAATCCTCTATTCCGTTTTTGTAAGGATAACGCCAGCGGTACTTCAGACTGTTTCCTCGCAAATAACCAACAAACTCTTCGTGGCTTAACATTGCGCTTATTCCATCTATACATTCAATTTCTCCCTTGTTATAATGCTTAGGCTTATTAACATTATTCCATTCTTCTGGGGTTGCATCATCAATGCTAACTTTTGTTTTTGTATGTTGTTTCATTTCCACTCCTCTGGAAAAGTTTTTTCTGAATACCATTTAATTTTATGGTTGTCTGCCCACTCTGAGTGTGTCAGCTTGGTTCCATCTTTGCGAGGACGCGCACGAGGCATCGGAGCAAAGGGGGAAGCAAATATAAATACCAGCTCAACATCATCAGGCAATATTTTAATTACCCATAAGTACTTACTATACTCTGCATAATCCCAAAATCTTCCTTTAGCTTCTAGTAATATTTTTTTACCTTCAATAATTTTTATAAAGTCAGGATTATAAACATGCTCTACAATGTAAGGAACTTTTTCTGAATGAGCTTTCCAAGTTTTTAAAAGAGACTTATGTAATTTAGCTTCCCATTTTGAATCATATCCTTTAGGTATATTAGATTCTCTTGGCCTAACTTTTCTAGAACTTCGTTTAGGCATTTTCTACATCTCTTAAAGTAATACTTTCTAATTTATAATTTCTTTTTAAAAGTTTTTTAATTTTTTTTCTAACCCATCTATAAGTATAAGCATTTAATCTACGTTGACCCATAGAAGTATAGTACTTTTCTGTAGGTATCATACTTAACTTTTCAGCTTCTGATATTTCATTTTCCGGTAAAATATTTTCCAACCACTCAAATAAAATATAAAAAACTTTCTGGTTCATTTTTTGTTTTTTACTTTTTATAACCATACTTCAGGCACCTTAGGTTCACTAACTACTTTAGTTAAATATGTTAAACCTTTTGAATACTGAAATACTCTAAGGTTAGGATAACACCTAAATTTATGCGGACAATAACCACAGTTTTTAGGAAGCTTTAAGTTGCCAGCTTTTCCTTCAGCGACAGGCTGATAACATTTTTCAGGTGGCTCACTTTCTAACAATGAGTTTTTAATTTTAGTAATTAAATTATAACTATTAGGTTTGTCTAATTCATCAGGCTTATACATTACAAGCTCACCTGACTCTTTATTAATAACTAAAAATCCTCCTTGATTTGTACCTTCTGCTTCTTCGTAACCTGACAACTGTGCTAAGTATCCAAAAGGATCATCAGATACTAATGTACCTTTTTTAAATTTATTAAATGCAAAGCTAGATGCTGTTTTAATATCTATTATTTCCCCATCAATTTTACAATCAATGTGTCCTTTAATACCATTTAACTCTACTTCTTTTTGTTGGTCTGTAGCTTGATGTCCAGAAAATTCAACTAAAAATAAAAGAACTTCTTCTAACATATGACCATATAAAAACTTAATAGGCAAGTAAGGATCTTCTAATTTAAAGGTATTAATATTGTACTTTATATCATACCACATTCTTCTAGGAGGCTTGCCTATATTAGACATACGAATATTATTCTTTTTAACATCTTGGGCTTTAGACCAATGCCTTAAAACATTTTTCATACTTTCACCAAACTTTTCTATAAGCTCTTCAGAAATGTTTAATGATTTATTGTTTAGTAATGGACTAATGCTATCATAAATATCTTCAACTATATTCATTTTCTATGCCTTACAAATCTACATTTACGTGTGACTGAATTATAATGGAGATACTGCACACCTAATTTTTTTTGCAGTTCTGTTTTTGAAGAAAGTCTACCATCCTTATAAGACTTTACATCTATTAAAATAACTAAACCTTCAGGATCTAAAGCTATAATATCAATAGGTCCAGTACATCCACAGTTTTTAAACACATGATAACCGTTATCCCATAACCAAGTAATAGCGTAATGCTCTGCTAAGTCTCCTATTCTATTAGGATCATGCTTAGGCTTTCGATCTGTTATTTTAATAGGTTTCATATTAGTGTGTTTCACTCCAGTTATCTCCTATTTTATACTCACCGTCTAAAGGACAACGCAAGTTAAATATATCAGTAACTTGTTTAATTGCTTCTATTCCTGCTTCACCAACTACAGTAGCATAATCTTCATGTACTTCCAACTGCCATTCATCATGTATGTTAGCTACAAAATAAGCAGGATAATTATTTTCTTGTATAATATTATTTAATATTACCAATGCTTGTTTCATTACTGCAGCACCGGCCGACTGTAATAATGTATTTAAAGCAGCATGTTCATGTCTTATTCTAACTTTTCTACCATCTAATCCTTTAAGATAACCTTTTGTTGATGCTCTTTCAACTCGTTCTTTAAGGTTTCTAAGTGCAGGAAGATTATAGAGAAAACGTCTTCGTAACGCAGCGCCTTCTTTTTTACTTCCTCCGACCACTGAAGCAAGTCTTGCGTCTCCTGCTCCGTATAAGAATGCATAGATAAAAGTTTTAGCCTGATTTCTTGATTCAAGTCCTGCAAGTTTTTGATTTGCTGTGTGTATGTCTCCATTGAGAATTTCATTTGTATACTCCTCATCATTCATGTAGTGAGCAAGCATACGCAACTCAAGACCACTAGCGTCTATGCCTACAAGTTTATGTCCTTCTGGTACAACCCAACAACTTCTGCAATCTTTACCATAAGGACTATATACCGCTGGTATTTGAGCCATGTTAGGCTTTAAATGTGACATTCTTCCAGTAATTGTACCGTTAGAAATAGCATATCCATGTACTCTATTATCTTCTTTTAAGTTTTTAAACCATGAATCTACTTGTGCTATACGTTTTTGTAGTAGTAAATATGTACCTATAAGTTCTGCTTCAGGTATATTTTTAACAGTAGCTAATGTACTTTCATCTACAATAGGTTGACCTGTAGGCGTAAACTTACTAGGCTTCCAACCAAAATCTTGAAGATACTCTCCTATTTGTTTACGAGAACCTAAATTAAATTCTTGTAATTTTTTTCTATCAAAAGGAAGCCAACGAATTAAATAAGGTTTCTTTAAAATAGTATTGTATTCATCAGTAGTTAATCCTTGCTTAGATAAAGTACCGTCTTTCTTTTTCTTAGGCTTAACAGTCTTAAGAGTAATTAACTTTGGTTTAAATACCTGCTGTACTGTTTGTTCAATGTTTGCTTTACGCTCGTTTAAATCTGCTAATAATAACGAAGCTTTATATTCATCAAACAAAAAGCCATGTTTTTCTTGCTCTTTTAAAATTAAAGATACTTCATGCTCTAAGTTAATAGATCTATGGTCAAAGTCTGCTAACTCTTTTAATAACTCTTCAAACACTAAAGCATTTAACTCTACATCATTAACACAATAATCTAACATTTTTTGTGTATAGCCTGAAAAATCTTCCTGTTCCATAGAACCTTTTAAAAAATTTAATTGATAGCCCCAATGCTTTAAACTATGCCCTCCACGTTCAGGGTTAGCTAATCTTGAAAGAACTAACGTGTCAATTATTTTTTTATTTTTAAAATTAATATCTGTAAGCTTTTCTAATACAGGTATATCAAAACCTAATATGTTATGACCTATAAGTAAGTTAGCTTCTTTAATTAATTTTAAGCCTTCATTTATATTATCTGGTGAAAAAGCATGTATCTTATTAGCGTCTAAATCTTTAGCTACTAAACACCAAAGCTTGTTAGCTTCTAAACCATCAGTTTCAATATCAAAAACTAATTTCATATTTTTTCCTATCGGTTAAGTGCTGCCCACGAGTATTTAAGTTGAGGGCATTTTTTAAATTCATCATCAATCATTCTAGCTACTTGACGACATTCGTACTGAGCATCTTTACTAGATCTTAGCTTAACTACCCTAGCAAATGCAACTAACGATCCAGTCCAAATCCATTCAGTCATCATAGATTGAGGAAGAATCATACGTGCTTGTTCAGGGGCAACACCAGCCGCTAACATGTTATCGTAAGTAGTTTTAATTCTAGTAATTAAATCCCAGTACCTGTCATCAAATCTTATTTCATCGTGGTCTGTAAATGTTTCATCAAGTGAACCTTGTTTCTTATCTGGCGCACGTTTCCTCCAGCCTTCAGGAGCATGGAACTCTGGCTCGCTATCTACATACCTTCGGCTGACCTCATTCCAGACCAAGCCCGTCTGATGCTTAACCAACTGCCTTGCAATAAAAAGTGGAGCTTTAATTCTAAACTGAGCCTGTACATGACCGAAGGGTGTCCAATGATCATGCTGTGCTAAGTATTTAATAAGACCTTTATCTTTATCTTTAAACTGTGTAGATATTTTATCAAACGAAACCCTTGCGCTGTTAACGACAGTTAAGTCTCCTCCCATGAGGTCAATCATTTCTGCTTTCATAGGGCTACTCCCGCCATAAAAAATACAAATACTATTATTAAACAAGAGTATAAAGCAATCCATTCTTGTCTTTTTAGATTTCCTTCTAAAATATCTACAATACAGTCTTTAAGTAAAGAGGTCAATCTGGCTAAACTGTTTCTGCCTTTGTTCAGCAATAAACGCATGTGATTCTCCTTCAGGTAGTATGTATTTTAAAACAGTTTCAAAGCATTCCGCGCAGGTTACGTTCTTCATAAGCTCTTTTTGGTGGTTATCGTTGTCAGGATTACAACCTTGAATTACATGTAGTAGCATAACGTAAGAATGCTTAACGTACTCTGTGCCTATTCCTTCTACTGTGTCCCAGTCTATATCAAATTTCATTTTCATTCTCCTTAATCTTTACTAAAAACGGCATGATTAAATCTACAGCTTCATCTAAAGCACATTTGTATCCAAATATATAGTCATTAGGATAACCACTTAGATCTTGTTCTTTAAGTTCCATCAACTCCCATATTAAATCTTTCTTATTCATACTTCTAAAAACTCCATTCTTGTATTAACATAATGTTCAATATCTTTTTCAGTAACTAAACCTATTTCTAATCCTTTTTCAAAAAGACGAAGGGCTTCTTCATAAAGCCCCTCTCTTACTTGATCATTGTAGTGACAACTCATATTAATCTCCGTTAAAAAGGTATGTCTTCAAACTCTAACTTCTTAGGCTCTTCTAAAGGTACTTCATTTAAACGACCTGTTTCAGTATCATAAAGCAACTGAGCAGCTAAGCCTACATCACCTGTGTACCGTGATTTAAGTACACGAATACGTGTAGTTTTAGCTTCTACTTCGTCAGTAGATTGTTGGTTTCTTTCCAAAGCAATTACAGAATCAGCTACATGTGATATACCTGCTGATCCTCTAATGTGATGCATCTTTACTTCAGCCCCATTCTCATGCCCTTCAGTAGACCCTCTGTTAAGATGTGATACACAAATCATACCTACATTAGTTTCTGATACTAAGCTTCTAAGATGCGTCATAAGACTGTCAATTGTTTTACGCTCGTCATTGCTTTCTGATCCCGATACAAACATATGTAAATGATCTACAATAATCCACTTGCAGTCACAACCAATAATCATAAAACGTAACTTTGCTAATGTCTCATCAATACTATTAACACCAAAATGAGCATGAATAAATATTTTATCTTCTGATAAAACTTTATTATATAAATCACCTAACTCTTCATCTCCGTAATTTTCTCGTACTTCTTTTAAATGAATCTTGTCATTAGCTTCAATAGATACAATACCGTCTACTGTTCTTCGCCAATCTTCTTCTAACGCTACAATACCAATCTTGTCGGGACTATGCGTTAATAAATGATGAGACAACTCTCTAGTAATAGCACTCTTACCTAACCCTGTTCCTCCTGCTATAACTAACAACTCACCTTGTCTTATACCTAACAACTTATCATTAAGCCCTTCCCAAGGATAACTAACAGTAGCATGTACTTCTCGTTCTAACCACTCATGTAACTTTTCTGAAGTTCTAATAATACCTGTAGGTGTGTATGTACTAGCTTGCCAAAAAGCATCTTGATATTCTTTGAAAGCATTTTTCTTAAGCATATCATTAGCATCTTTATAGCCAATAGGCAGCGTCATTATTTTTGCTTTGTTAGGTCTAAATAATGAAGCACATTTGGTAGCTGCATCTCTTCCGGGCTTATCATTATCAAAACAAATAATTACATTTTCATATGTTTCTAAAAACTCTAAGTTCTTTTTGATGTCTGCTGCTGCTGCTTGTGCTCCATTTTTAATAGACACACAAGGCCATCTACTTCCGGTAAGTTCGTAAGCTGCCATAGCATCACACTCACCTTCAGTAATAGTAATATACTTACCACCTGTTTGACAAATAGACTGACCAAACAAACCACCTTCTTGTATTTTACCTTGCGATGTAAATCCTTTTGTTTTAGATTTACGAATCTTATAAGCTACTAAATCTTGACCATTATAATATGGATAATAATGTTCTTTAACTTGACCTTCATTGTCATAAGTTACTCTTACATTATAACGCTTGGCTGTTTCTTCTTTAATACCTCTATCAGTTAAAGCACCTATTATACCTATGTAATCATCTTTAGAAAAATGAACTACATTAGTTTCTAACGAGTTTGTATAATTGCTTACACCTTCGTCTGGATTTTCATAATTTTTCATATAGCCTCCACAGCTAAAACAATAAGCTGATCCATTTTCATTTATGGATGCAGCGTTTGAACTATCACACAAATTACAAGGTACATATTTTTTAACGAAAGTCACTTACTATCTCCTTATATGTAATAGGATTAATAAGTTTTAAATCTTTAGAATCACACTGAAGATATACCTCGGCACCACACGATAAAGGACAGTCCCGAGAATAAATAATTTTAGATTCTCCTGTAAACTTTACTTCGTCTGCGTAGTATGTTTTACCACCCATCTTGATAGTAAGTACAGGTTTATAGGAAGGATTATTACGTGGGTCTTGCTTTCTATTATATTTAATATGATGTTGATTAACATGAACGATTGCTTTCACTCTGCTTTCTCCTTAGCAAAAAAAAAGTTTGGAGGTGTCCCCCGGTGAAAGGGACACACTCCGAACGTCCTACTATATTACTCTGATACTTCTTCTGCCTCCTCATCAGACATTAAAGCTTCATCATTTAAGTTATCTAGCATAGCAGATTTGTATGTATTAGTTGCTGCTTGTAATACATCAATACGCTTACTTAAGTTTTGAACTTCAGTTTGAATTTCAGCTAAATAATTAAACGCTACTTTTGCAGTATCATTTAGCTTCTCAACATCGTACAAACCATTCTCGGTTTTAAAAGTATAATTAGCCACTTTAAAATTCATCCTCTAATTCTTCTTTAATTCCAAGTTCATCACCATCTAAACTTCTATCTCCATAAGGTACAAGATCTAAAATCTGCATAGCTTGAAAATCTAAACCTTTAAAGTTTCCATAGTTATTAGTAGTTTCCCACTCATGGTATTGAACACGTACACGCGAGCCATTTCCAACAAGAATATCTACAGGCTCTCTATCGTGATTAACCAACTTCGGAACGGGCTTCTTCTTACCATTCTTATCTAAAGCTTTACGCTTAATAACAATAGAAGAGCCAGCTTCTAGCTGCTTAACTTTATGTCCTTTAGCTGCAAACTGCTGTGCAACTTCTTCATCAACAACTAAGTTTACTGTATACACAGGATCAAACTTAGTATTAGGGGTAGTTACTGAGGCCCAATAAGCTGTTCCTTCAATTACTGCCATTTTTTTCTCCTTTCAGTTAGTTGGTTTGATAATACTATAGAGACTAATAAGACTTGTCAAGCTAGTCTCTTAGATTATTTAGTTATAAAGGTGAACAGTTTAAGCACATGTTCAGGTACAACGGAGAATCTAAGCTGCGATTCTAAAAATAGATTTGTTCTGTAAAACTTTCCTGACTTTTTCTCCTGCTTGTACTTGCAAAGAAGAAACAGTGTGAGGACTTTTAGAACGAGTAGTTTGATGATGAGTGCTCCAGTCAGTCATCGTATTATACAAGGCTAACAGATTGTTGCCAAGGGAAGGTTTATAATCATTTTTATAAAGACTCCAAAGAGTATTTAACGAACTAGTCTTACGTTCATGTCCGTTCTTAGTCTTAGTAGCTTTATCAAGTGCTTCAAGAATAGATCCAGTACCATTGTTAATTGAATCAATACTTTGAATAGCATGTTTATTTTCAGATAGTGTAGCAAGAACTTCAAAAGCTTCTTGGTCTGACACAGGTATATGTCTGTAACTATTCCAAAGCTCACCTTCTTTTTGAAAAGCTTCTAAACAATTACCAAGCTCAACAACTGCACCTTCAATGTTTGAATGCTTAGTATGTCTACGCTTTGTTACTGCAGTTACAGTACCAATAACTTGTAAGTTAGTACAAATCATACGCCATGCACCTAGCTCAAAGATAGAAGGCCAAGAACCGTCAAAGCTATTTCTACCTACTAACTCCATAACAGTCTCATCACCATCACCAGTCTGCACTGTATGCTCTGGAAAGCGATATCTAGCATAAGCTCTACCACCGTCATGCGATACGCTTACTTCGCGTGTTAAGCCTTCTAAGCTTAACGAAGAATTAAGAATCATATCTTCCATGTAACCAAACTGATCAGCATGTGACGAAGTATTACGATAGTTTTTACCCACAATAGATAATGGCTCATGTGTTTGATCGTTCATAAGCAATACGCGCTTATCATATTTAACCATACTATTCCATTCTGGATTAAGAGGCTTAGATTCTTCAAACCATAACGGTCTTGTGTAAGTTCCAAAAGTAACACTGCTAGGTAAAGGACCTAAATCTTCTAGAGTTTGTCTGCGCTTAACTGAACGGCTTGTAAATGTAGTAATAACATTCATGTTTCTTTTCCTTTAAAGTTTAATTGAGTGAGTAAAACCCCACAGGAACGAGGGGTTTTAAACACGAGTTACTTAATAACATAACTAAACTTATCAAGTTGTTCTTGATAATCAACATGACTAATGAGTGCATCAGCAGCTAAGTCCCATTCTTTTTTGTAAAGATTTAAAACTAACCGCTTCTTTAGCATAGATCCACTAGATAAACCTAACAGACCGCTTACTTTCTGCCAACCCATATCATATGGATTAGCATGATCTCTTAACTTATTTCTAAGAAAAGTAATCTTATCTTCATAGCTCATGTACTGTTTAGTTAAATTAAATATCATAAATTATGAGTCCTCCTCTTCAGTATTTAATTCTAAGTTAGCAAGACGTTCTATTTCTCTTTGGTTTTTTAACTTTTTACCAAGAGCATAACTAGATACAATACTAGTTATTAAACCATTAAAATATATTCTTTCTGCTTCATTGCTGCTATATTTTAACCTTTCATCTAAATAATTTAAGTAAGATTTAGTGAGCTTGCCTGAGTAATAGCTTATACTCAGCTGATTAATTTCTACATTAAGGGTACTTACAAGTTTTTTAAACGCGATAAATTCTTCTTGCTCAAAAGAACTTGTAGGCATATCTTCGTAGCTTTCTAACTCAATTATTGTTTGTTTAAGGGAACCCATAACATTATCTCCGTAAGTTATTGATAGTAGTAATAATAAATGTACTTGAGCCTTAGCAATTAATAGCAGTTTAGCGACTCAAGCACACTTAACTTTTAAACTATGAAAATATTTTAGCATATTTCAAAGTGTTTGTCAACCTTTACAAATTTAATAAGTAACGACTCTCCTTAAATGCATTTAGCATTATGTTATTTAATACAGTATTGATAGTGTTAAAAGGTACAGGACGACTGTTAATTACAACAGAGCTGAACTCAATAAACTCAGGGGAGAAGGGATAGATACCATCAAACTCAGCTGGCTCATAGTAAACGTCACAACTTCCACTGACTCTTCCTACTTCAAACTCTAAAAGCATTGAACTCATAAGCCAAACTCCCTAGCCATCCAAGTAACATTAACTGCTTTGTTTTTATCACGCTTAACTTTACCGTCTACGATTGTATAGTAATAGCCATAGTCAGCTTGCCGAGGATTCTTTTTATATACTAGAATTTTATCCCCTTCTCTAAAGTAACGGCTCAAGCCTCTAATAGTACTGCTTAAACTGTAAATCCCTGATTCAGACTCGCTTCTAATTGCGTAATACATAATAATAATTTCTCCTTTATGCTAACAGTCTGTTTTTCTCAATGCGTTCTATTTTTTGTAACTCTTTTACCGAATCTTCTACAACTTCAAAAGATATTCCAAACTCTTTATAAATTGCTATTAATGTTTCGTGATAAAGTCCTTTTAGCCTTATCTCTTTTCGCACAGAAAGACTTCCATAATTTATCAGCTTATTAATACTAATAAAATCTTGTAACAAGTTTCCTAACCTTAGTTTACCTTCAGGTGATACTTTGTACTCTCTACCATTGGTAACACTATTTTTAGTTTGTCTTGACGTAGGCACATTAACTCCTTCTTATTTAATTAAATTTTTAAAGCCCGCAAAGGTTGGGGGGTTTAAAAATTTAAAACCCTCCATAGTATTTCTAGACTTTTTAACTATGCATGTAACCATCTGTTTCTACAACTAACCAAATATTATTACATTTAAAAACAACAGCATCATCCATACCTATTGTAGTCTGAACTGTTTTTGTAAATTCTTTAAAAGATATATCTTGATTTTCTTGTTCAAACTTTCTTACAATAGCTTTTATTTGTAATAAAGTTAAATTTTCTAAACTAAACATAACATTTCCTTCAATAGTATTTCTAGACTTTGATTTTAAAAAACTGAACAGTTTAACGACATGTTCAGGTCTATTTCCTCGGCTAAAGCAAATGTTGATCTCTATGATCATATAAATCTAAGATCAACTCTGATAACATTGCTCTGTATATATCCTCCATACAATTAGGACTAATAGTTTTTAAAGAAGATATACAATGTTGAGCTTTAGTCAACGCTGTTATTTTATCTTCTATATTCTTTATAATACCACAATGATCTTTTTGGTCTTCCATAGAATCAAACATATAATCTCCTACAATAGTATCTCAAGCTGGATGTTTTTTAAGAGCGAGCAGTTTATAGACATGCTCAGGTCTGTCAGGGAATTAAGCTGTCAGTGTAGCTAAATAGCTTTGAAGAACTTCAGATGCTGGTCTTGGACTAGCCTGAGTGCTGTACTTAGTCTGTTTCTTGTAAGCCGCTGCGCTCATATCTATGTTCTTTTCCTCAGCCTGTTGCATTAAATACTGATGAAGACCGGGAACAACATCGTCTAAAAGAACTAACTCTTTCTTTTCAGAACCTAGAAACTCTTGAACTATTCCATTGTTCAGAGCTGCTTCTTCTTTGTCAGCCTTAGACCATGAGACCATAAAGTCTAACAGCAACTTGTAAGCTTCATAGTTGCTAGAGATGCTAGGATCATTCTGCTTCATAAGATCAAAGTCCTCCTTAAACACTGGCTCAAACTCAGGTAAGCATGAAAACCTAGCTGCTATAGCTTTGCACTGTGACTCTGTTGCTCTGCGAATATTAGAAACACTAACTGTATTATTTTCCATCTGAGACTCCTTAGTCTTTAGTTATTTAAGATTAACAAGCGTTAAAAGGATTTTTCAAGCTTGCAAGAAAGCAAGGTTGTAAAATTCTTAGCTTGTTGAGGTTAAATAACGTAAGGAGTTTCATATGGGAAATGATACGATAACAGGCAAGACTATTTAAATACTAAGCTGTTGAGACTGTTAAGTTTTCTAGTCTAACAATATCCTAATAATACATACGCTTTACAGTCTTGTGAGGCTTTGTAAACTAGAAAGGCTTACAAAATAATACAATATAGTTCTACAAAGACTGTCTAGTCTATCTAGATCTATGGGCTACCTAGACCGGGCAGGATGCCATACCCCCTACCGTAGTATATATAGCAATCATATACATTTCTAACAGGTTTAGTATGTGTACCAGCTTAGCGGGGCTATAAAGTCTTTACTTAACAACTTTACAGACTATACAATCAGGAGGGTTTTATAGCTATAGAGGGTGTTACCTATATATACTATGCAGCGGGGGGGTCATTGATTACGCCAGTATACAGTTGAAATCAGCTTTTGTCAAGTATTATAACTAAATATTATAAAAGACTTGACAAACCTTTAATTTAACTCTATAATACGAGACATGAATTATTCTATAGATACAAAAAGAACTAAAGAACTTACTGATAAACAACAATTATTTTTAGATAGTGTTGTAGAAACGGGAGGTGATCTTAAAAAATCTGCGGAATTAGCAGGATATAAAGGCAATCACTACCAAGTTATTCAAAGTTTAAAACAAGAATTAGTAGATTTGGCTGAAAACCTGTTAGCTCATAATGCTCCAAAAGCTGCTTTTAAGCTAGTAGAAATTATGCAGAGTGATCGTCCGTTTCCACAAGTAAGCTCTAAGCTCCAAGCTGCTCAAACTATTTTAGATAGAGTAGGTGTTACAAAAACTGATAAAGTCAGTGTAGACCATAATGTTTCTGGAGGTTTATTTATATTACCTAAAAAAGAAAACATTATATTAGAGGGTGAATATGAACACAGTTGATATACCTGATAACTATATCAAGCGTGTTACTTCTACTATACCTTTTGGATATGTATCTTCTGATATTAGTGGCTGGTTAGCTCCAGTAGACTCGCAATTAGAGGCATTAGAATTTATTTCTAAAATGGTTGCTAATGAAGAATTAAGCTTAAGAATGGCTTCTGAATGGTTACACCATAAAACAGGTCGTTACCTTTCAGCTAGAGGATTACAAAAACATACAGATAAACTTTATGGTAGAAGAGACGAAAGATTGGGAAGTCCATCCTAATAATTACTTAAAGAACGAAGATGGTTCTTTTGTATTAAAAGTAGATGGTACTCCTAAGAAAAAATCAGGGCGTAAGCTTGGTGTTAAATCTAAAGGATATAACTACCATTCTGAGCAAAAAGCTAAAATAGCTGCTAGGCGTTCTGTTAAAAAAACTAAAGATAAAATAAATTCTTTAAGTAAAAAGTTAAATAATAATAAAAAAGTACTTTCTAAAAAAGAACAAGTATTTAAAAAGTTAGATTCGTTAAGTAATAATCAAGTAGTAGAAGATACAGAACTAGAAATACTGCCTGATAATGTTAAAAAACATTTAGAAGAAAACAAAGACAATATTGTTTTTAAAGCTAACGAAGGGCCTCAAGAAGACTTTTTAGCAGCTTCAGAGCTTGACGTATTGTATGGTGGAGCAGCAGGAGGTGGTAAGTCCTATGCTATGCTCGTAGATCCTCTTAGATATGCTCATAGAGCAGCTCATAGAGCTTTAATTATTAGAAGGTCTATGCCAGAGCTACGAGAGCTAATAGATAAGTCAAGGGAATTATATCCAAAAGCTTTTCCGGGTTGTAAATATAGAGAAGTAGAAAAGCTTTGGAACTTTCCTAGTGGTGCTAAAATAGAGTTTGGTTTCCTTGAAAGAGATGCAGACGTATATCGTTATCAAGGACAAGCATATTCATGGATAGGTTTTGATGAGATTACTCATCTACCCACAGAGTTTTCTTGGAACTACTTAGCTTCACGACTAAGAACAACAGATAGCGAGATAACGCCTTATATGCGTTGTACTGCTAACCCCGGTGGTGTTGGTGC
>VMHT01145881.1_pt1 | contig 27347 bp, 18 predicted proteins | sample 4693611 | NCBI WGS metagenome assembly VMHT01 (sample SAMN12280063, study PRJNA550983) | marine metagenome | isolation source: seawater sampled from same location over 5 years 0.02-0.2 micron viral filtrate | place: USA: collected off the coast of southern California halfway between the port... ...
CTCTTCCAAACTGACAGGTGTACCTGTTGATATGGATAAGGCTCTGATCCTCATTGAGACTTTTAATCTAAGATAGTCTGAAATACCTTTAGGTATATTTGTTCTACCGTTTAACCAATTTCTAACAACTTGATCATTAACTTTGAACAACCCACAAAGTTCTTTGGTAGACATATCCAAGGCTAACAGACAGACACGCAATTGATCAGACGTGATCGTTGTCTGTGTCTGTCTAATATCCTCGATTGGGAATGCTTTAGTATTACCTGCGTGGGTAGATTTTTTAGAAAATCTTTTTCTTAAAAGTTCATTAGGAACAGATGGAATTTTATTTTCTGTTTCCATTGCTCCACCTCTTAAAGGCAATCTCATTCTCAATGATAATGATAGGCAAGAAACATCCTACTAATATAAAGATAGATGCAATTGCCCACATTAACCAATCGCTTGGAGTTGATAATGCTATGTTGGTTTCAACCAGATCCAGAATTAAAAATCCAAATAAGAAATAAATTGCAGACATAATAATTAAAAATATTTTTGTCTTAGGCATTTACACCTCCACTATTAAATTTAGTTGAAAGTGTATCTAAGTTTTGACTTATGATGGTTTTGGCATTGGCAAACTTATTAGTTACCTCTTGCCCTAGCTTTTCTTTAGCCATCCATCTTGGAAACTCAAAACAAATATCTTCACGACCTTTAAGATTATAAACCTTACGATTAATGATTTGAGATTTAGCAACCCAAACATCAATTTCATTAGCAAACTTAACAAAGATAGCTTTCTCACTTTCTTTTATGAACTTGCCATAGATAAAAATGTCATCAGCTTTATGACTTTGTAAGAGATTATTATTATCCAACATCGTGATTTCTTTGTTAGATAATGATCTTAAATGTTTAAGATTTTTCTTTTCAATCCAAAGAGGATTTAAATTTTCAAAAAGAAAATTCTCTCCATCTTTATCATAATCAACATGAAAACATTTTATAACGTCATCTTTATAAGCAGTCTTACCTCTCCAAACTGCAAAGACAAGGTTGCCTTTGTTTATTCTTTGTAATCTGCCTGTAGTGACCTCATACAAATTGAGTTCAGTTTTATTAGTATCATCCATGATGATCCCCTTTCTTGTTTGTGTGTTTAGTCTGTCAACTAAGTGATATTGATTAGCTACCACGACATATAAAAATATGTTTCGACCATGCTAAAGGTCTTATCAAGTGGCTTAAAGGGGCAATCCTAAGACTGCCCCCTAAGTATTTATTTTAGAATTTTGTTAAGTTCCTTAAGACCATTTGTGATCATGGTTTTAGCTGAACTTTCTACAATGTAGTGATCAAAGCATCCATCAAAAGATTTGATGAACTGATCTTCCGCTCTTTTCCAACTTGGATCAACATCACTATAAAGTTTGTAATGTGTTAAGACCATGCCAATAACCTCAATGCCCCACTTTGAAACAATCTCTTTAGCTTGTCTGCATTTTTCCACAGAGTTAGGAGTTCCATCAGTCACTATGATCATGACCTTTCGATCTTCTGATCTCTTAGCTAACCTTAGACCCTCACTCATCATGGCATCATGGGTGGGAGTACCACCATCAGACTTACCATGTTGGTATGCCACAAAGTGTTTAGATTTCATCCAATGCTGATCATGATCTTTTAGGATGTAATAATCTTTATCATAACTACTTTTACCTGTGGCACAAAATAGAGGTGAATTTGAAAAGTTAGCACTAGGAAAACAACCCACAGAATATTTAACTTGAACTTTATGTAAGGCATTACCTAGAACTAAAGCTAAATTGATACTCTCTTGAGAATTGTTAATTAGATGCCTACCAATTTTGCGAGATTTCATCGATGATGATGTATCAATCAATAAAGATACCGCAGTTTTAGTACCCGCTTGTTTCCAAGGCTGATGAAATATATTAGGTGTATTAGTACATAATTTACCTAATTTTCTAGCATCAAGTTTGCCCCTGTCTCTATTTCTTTTAGAGCCATAACGATCGGGATTTTTTAGAATTCTAGCCAAAGTTTGAGAACAGTCAGACACATTTAATTTAGATACAATGTTACTAACTTTCTTAGCTTTAGTTTGAACCTTTTGATCTAGGTCTTCATCAGAACTATCAACCATTTGCTCAGTCTCATAGCTTTTAGCCTTTAGAGGTTTATCATCAAGATCAACCTTTTTATTAGGATCATTATCAACATCATCCCTTAAAAAATCTTCTTTATTCTTAAATTCTTGATTACTCAAATCTATAGACATAGAACTTTCTGCATCATCTGATCCCTGTCTATCCATATCAACAGTATTTTGAGATGGTTTAGAATTTTCAGAACTATCAGCATCATCAGAACTATCAGCATCATCAGAACTATCAGCATCATCAGAACTATCAGCATCATCAGACTTATCATCTGAATTGTCTGAATTGTCTGAATTGTCTGAATTGTCATCATCATCAGATTGATCATCAGATTGTTGACCAACACCTTTTCCATTTTGTGGTTGTTGCTGATTAGAATATTGATCCATCAACTCAATACACAAATCTAAAACGTCTTGAGTGTTTTTACAGGCTTTTAACTTGATTAGAGCCTGTTCAAGATCATTTCTAAGTTTACCGCTAGATACTAGCAAATCTTCAGCAGACCCTATTGACGGCACATTATATCCGCACCAATCAATATAAGCTAAAGTATTTAAAGTAAATAAAAATTGATTTGGATTACTTGGATCAAAACCATTTTTTACACTTTCATCAACTGCCCATGATGTTAACTTTTCAAGGACATTTCTTGCCCCCTCAAAATGACATTTAGACAATAGTTCTTTTTCTTGTCTAGGGTCTTCCAAAGCATTAAGCATTTTAGTAATCCCTGTATGACCTTTATACTCCATAGAAATAGCATCAGCCCAAACATTTTTGTCAGTACAAATGTTATGACCAATTTCATGTAATGCAAATCCTGTATAAACCTCAGTCATAAAGTTTGTAATTTTTGCATTAGCTTTGATAGGTGGAAAGTTTATTTCTGATTTTAATTCGTTTTCGTCTGTGTATTTCCACCAAGTGGATGCGGTATAACCGCCCCAATTAATCTTTAAAGATTTTACTTTAAGATTAGGAATATATCTCAAGGCTGAATGTGTATTACGTTCAACCGCAGAGACTAATTCTTGTGCAATAATATTATGCATATACATGCTCCTTTTTAGTTTAGTTTAGTATGGTCTCAGTCTGTCAATTTTAAATGCTACCATGACATATAAAAAAATATGTTTCGACCATGCAAAAGGTCTCATCAGATGGAAGGAATTGCCCCAATAAAAAAAATATTGGGGCAATTTTGAAAATTAATAAGGCATCTCTTCGTCTGCATCTTTATCATTGTCTGCATCAGTATCTCGAGATTGATTATTCTCTTCTACAGGTATTTCTTCAGCGGGTAACTCTCCATCTTCAACCAAGATTTTTAAAATCTTAGGATCAATGTGAGTATTAAACAACTGTGATAAATATTCCCTGTCTGCGGGATCTAAAGAATTTCCCATACAAGCCATTAAAGAAATTTTAGGATCTATTCCATCAATCAATCTATTGATCCATGAAACAGTATTTCTAAAACTAGGTGCAAGTGTGGGGGCATCTCCTCGATCATTTGCATCCCTACATAGGTTCACAAACTCAACAATTTTGTCACAAAGTCTAGAGCCTGTACCTGTCTTATTCTGAAGAATTTTACTTTCTATAGACGGTTTTGGATATGAGACTTCAAGAGTTACTGCAAATCGATTAAGTAATGAACTATCCATTTGCTTTGCTCCCGCAAATTGTCCTGTGAGATCTCCCTGTCCATTTGTATTGTCACAGGCAACAATAACAACACCTTTGGCAAAAGGTATTCTTTGACCTGTCTCGGGAATAGTATATTCACGATCTTGCAAACAACCGTTCAAAGCAGATAAAATGTCCGCTCTAATTCTAGTGATCTCATCAATCAATAAAACTGTATAAGGTTGTTGAACTGCTTTTAGCAGTAGACCATCTTGCCAATAAGTTGAACCATTCTTAGCACCAAATGATCCAAAGAATTGATCAACAGTCAGATCATCATTCCCTGTAATAGCTATGAACTGTCTACCTGTCTTAGCTGAAAACCACCTAGGTAAAGATGTTTTCCCTGTTCCCGCCTTTCCATATAAAAATATGTTTTCGGGATCTCTGTCATCCTTGGGACATGCACAGGATAAAAACATTTCTAAAACCTCTTTCTGTGGCTGATAATTCTCATCAACTACAGGAGACCTTGGATCATTGTATATCTCAAAAGTTTTATCTGCGAATGATCTAAAGCCAAAAAGTTTTGATCCTGTTTCAGACCTAATCTTGTTAATTGGGACAATGTCTGTCTGCGGAAAGTCTGTGTCTGCAACTGATCCATCAGATACTTTAACAATCTTTTCAGTTATTGGCGGGTTATTTTTGAAAAGTAAAAGATCATTAATCTCATTTCTCAAATCCATCAAAGGCATACCCATGATATTATTTAACTGTTTGTCTACATCTGAAACATTCAGATTAGCCTGTCCAATTGGATTAGCTACAACCTTGGGCGGTTTAGATGTTCTTATTTGCGGTGCAGTATTTGAAACAACTGTTCCAATACTATCAAGATCAATTCCAAGGTCTTTAGATAATTGCATCCATTCAGCTTTATTTAGTAAGTGAACACCTTTAACAGGCTTTAAGTGAGGTTTGTGAACTAACTCTGCTCTAATCTGATCTAAAACCTGTCTCCTTTGCTCGTTTGTAAATTTAAGCATTTACTCTACTCCATGTCTGTCAGTTACTGATTTCACTCTTTCGAGATCATCAGATCGAATAACACATTCGATTATCAGTATAATTTTTTACAGGGCAATAAAAAACTGCCCTGTAATTAATTTGTTTGGAGTGATTAAAAACAATCAAAGACCTTAGGAGTGGATCGTGTTTTGCACCAACTCAGTCTTAGCTTTTCAATCTAAATGGTTAGCTATTTACCCATGCTAATAGTCAGAATTTTTGGATCATACATAAACTTACTAAACTTTTTTAATTAGTAGGTTATCAAAGCAGTTACCTCATTCTGCGGGTTGGGCGGTCAGTCCTTAAAAACCTTTATTTCTCCTCTGTCTGTCAATCACTCGTAGAGTGTCTTCGAAAAATCAAATATTGTCAAGAGAATATAATGCAGATTTGTGCAATTAATTAACTTTTTAATCTAAATCTGCACAATGGATCATTATAGACCTAATGTTATAGCCAAAGTCAGAGCATTAAAAAAAATTTCAGGCTGACGCTGAAAAATTAAAAAATACAAAAAAAATGTCAGACATTCAGACATGCAGACACATTCAGACACAAAAAATGTCACAAAACTTGCCACAGCTACAGCACAACCACGCTGTAATCGTTGCTGACTATGGGATATCGCCTGTCACACATAGGATAGCTAGTCCTATTTGCCATGCCCCTCGCTTAAATTTACAAATAAAAAAATTGACACCCTACCCCCTGTAAAAACCGACCCCCGAGATGGTTCCATCGCAAATGCGTGTGCGGGGGGAACCTACTCCCTTAGTTTTTGAGTATTAACTTTACAAATTTTTTATTTTTTTTTATTATATTATAAAATTGGGGGGTGTCTGGAATGTCTGGAGTACCTAAGAGTGGCAAGAAGAATTAGTAAAGTTCCCAAACGGTTAGAGAATGCCGTTAAATTAGAGAATGAATTAGCAAAAGTTGAACAAGAAGATATGTTATTGCAGCATCCCTCTTTTCTTGGAAACCAAAGACAGTTTATTGACCGTATATATCAGTATTTACCCGATATGGCTGACAAATTAGTGTCTTATATGACCGCTCAACCAGAGAGAGTTTATGGAAATAATGGCACTGTGCAGCTTATGGTACCAGAAGACCGTGCTTTAACAGATGGTCAGCTACAATTATTCAAAATGGTTTTACAAAAAGGCTTACCTAACCAAGCTCCCGTTAGTATGCAAGGCAAACAGAACCCAATGGAGTCTGGAAAGGTTAATATTACTATAAACCAAACTGGACCAAGTGTTGATTTTGATACTTTATCTGCTCCCGTTGATGGTGTTATTCAGGGAAGAGCCGAGAAAGTAAATACTTTATCTTTTAAGAGACCAACTAAAAATGACTGATGTTACTTTTGAGGCACATCATGCCCAACAACTAGTATTAGAAGACACTCACAGATTTATTACTTTGGTATGTGGTCGAAGATGGGGCAAGGACCACATGGCTGCTATAAAAATTTTATCTCATAGCTTAACTCACAAGAGTCCTCGAGGTAAAAAATTATATGCATGGTTAAATCCCGTCTATAACCCGCAAGGGAAAGAAAGTTTTAGAGTGTTTAGAGCTTTTGCGGAGAGTGGTGGTTTAGTGGAGAAGTGTATTGAGACACCTCCTATGGAAGTTCGTTTAATAAATGGAGACAGAATTACATTTTTTTCAGCCGATCAACCAGATAACCTTCGTGGTGGTCAGTATGATGGAGTAATATTGAATGAGGCAGGTTTTATTTCTGATCTAGATGAGCTTTGGTCTGGTCCTATTGCTGCGATGTTATTAGATAGAACAGGTTGGGCATGGATAATGGGGACCCCAAAGGGTAAAAATGCTTTTCATAAATTTTATCTTAGGGGTTTAGACAAAGAATTAGAGAATGGAACACCTAATCCTTGGAAGACTTACAGGTTTCCAACCAAGACTAACCCTTTTATCAGTGATGAGGAACTAGATAGACTTCGTGATGAATTACCTTCTGATATGTTTAAACAGGAATTCATGGCTGAGTTTATGGATACAGGAGGTGCAGTCTTCCGTGGCTTAGATCAAATGATGGCTCGAAGTGAGAACACTACTTTATTACCACAAGCTGATGGATGTCGTGTAGGTATTGACTTAGCCAAGCACACTGACTTCACTTGTTTGGTAGCTTTGGATTCAAGTAATAACGTAATTGGGTTTGATAGGTTTAATCAACTTGATTGGTCAATCATAAGTCAACGTATAGAATATTTTTGCTCAAGGTTTCGTGGTAAAGTTATTATGGATGCCACAGGTGTTGGTGATCCTATCTTTGAAAATCTATCCAGTAAGGGTTTAGCGATTGAGCCAGTAAAATTTACTAATGAAAAGAAAGCACAAATGGTTCAGAACCTGATGCTTTTAATAGAGGAAGGTGTTTTAAGAATACCTCAACCAGGAACAATTGCAGATCCAAGCCATGACACTACTCATCTATGGAGAGAGTTAGAGGCTTACTCTTATAGTATCACATCAACAGGAAGAATAAGATATGAAGCTCCTAGAGGTTTTCATGATGATGCAGTAACCGCATTATTCCTTGCAGCTTCTTCTATGCCGTTAATGATGAACGCAACAATTAATAATATAGACCTTGATAATGTACGAGGAATAGGAGAATTAGAAAACTCTTACTAGCTTTTTGTTAGAATATAGTGTAGATTTATGTCTATGTCTTGGGGTATAATACAGTTATGGATAGATATAATGCAGCCTAAAAACATAAACATCAAGAAAGCAAAGAGACCAGTAGTTAAAACTAAAGGCAACATGAAGAATGGTTGCATTATTATGGAAAAGAGTGATGCAATTCATTTTGCACCTCGTAGAAAGAAAACATAAGGATTAACATGGCAGATAAACGAGGCGATCAATCAGGTTTAGATTCAATAGTCTATAACACAGACAAAATAGCTGACAATGCTGCGGGGGAAAGAATGAATGAGATTGTTGGTCCCGATGTAATGGGTCCACAGGTTAACCCTATGGAGGCTATTAAGAATGCTAGAGATGACGTTAAGAGAGATATTGTTAACGATATACAGGTGGTTGAAGAATATAGTAGATTATCTGATGCAGAAGACCCTGAGTCTACTAAGCCAGATATGGGATCTATTAGAGACCGCATGGAAGTGGTTAGAGCAGAAGTGCAAGTGGGAGTGGATCAAGTTGCTCGTGCACTGGACAACTCTGAAAACGCTGCACAAAATTTGGATAAAGATACAGAAAAGAAAATCGTAGACTTTGTACATTCACACTTTGATTTAAGCTATGACCGTATATCTAAGAGATATGACTACTGGTCAGATGCAGAGGTAACTCATGATATTTACGTTCCAAGCAGAGTTGTTGATGATGTTAGATCTGCTAGAACAGCTTCCGCAGGGAGTAATAATAGCACTAACTCTCGTAACTCTAAAAAATATAGGCTAATTGATCAGATCAAGACACCTTACAGTCGATCTATATCTGATACTATTTGTACTTATAACTTAGCCATATTTGGTGGTGCTCCCCCTTTCAGAATTGAAAGGACTAGTATGGAGTCTGATAGAAGAGCCGCCAGACTTTTAGAAAGAAGACTACATCACAATATGAGAAAAGTCGGATATGAGCAAAAGCTCTATCAGATCTTTCTAGATAACAATAGATATGGAATGGCTCCAGTTGCTAACTTCTATGGTAAGGATGGTAACTCACCAGTAAACATAGACCCTTGGGCATATTTCCCAGATCCTAGAGTTACTGCTCAAAATAGACACGAAGCAGACTTTGTTGGATACAGAACGTGGGCAAGTTTAACTGCTTTATATAGACGTGGACACTATCAAAATTTAGATAGATTAGAGAACACAAGACCTAATGTTTCGTGGAATTCCAATCAATTTTTGAAAGACACTATTCGTGATCAGAGCATAGACCAAACCCTTTCTGGGAGTTATACTAGCGACTATAAAAATCACTTCGGACTTGGTCACGCTCATGTACTTAACACTCTTTATGTTTTTATGGACCCAAATCGTTTGGGCATATCCGCACCGTTCGGTCTTTATCGTATTGTGGTGGCAGATGAAAGTGTCGTTATACAGTTTGATCCATCGCCATATCCGCATCAAGATATACCGCTTATCCACGGAGAGGGGCAGTATGATGCACATAAAACTTTTTCATCCTCACTCTATGACTTGATGATGCCTTTACAGAGGTACCAAGATTGGTTACTTCGTACTAGAGTTGAAAATGTACAGAGTATTGTACAGAACAGATTAGTTGTTGATCCTAATAGAGTTAATATAAGAGATATATTAGATCCAAATGCAGCTAGACTTGTCAGAACTCTTCCAGGTGCTAATCCATCTGATGCCATACTTCCTTTAACAGTACCTGATGCCACTAGAAATTATTTCAGTGATTTAGATACTACTGGACAATTAATGCAAAGACTTGCAGCAGCTAGTGACACTGCTCAAGGAATACAATCTGAGACACAGAGAACAGCTACCGAAATAGCTAGACTTACATCTCTAGGTCAACAGAGATTGGGAATGCAAGCTAGATTACTTTCATCAACAACTATAAGACCTTTAGTAAGACAGATGATAGCCAATTTACAATTCTTTGAGGTAGATGGTGGTATGGTCACCTTACCCGAAGAAGTATCCGCAGAGAATCCTAGTGGGGATGTTAGATACAATAGATCAGAAATCATGGGTGATTTTGATTATGTTGTAGTTGACGGCACTTTACCCACCTCACCCGAAGAAAACTCCGAGAACATAACCAAAGCTATACGAACTTTAGCTGAGACAGGTCTAGGTCAATCTTGGGATATGGATAAATTCGTAGAAAGATTAATTGAAAGTTTTGGTTTTGAGGATGTAGAAAATTGGAAAAAGAGTCCGAGCGAGGTTGTTCCTGATGAACAGATACAACAACAATTACAGGCGGGGAACATCGTGCCTATGTCACAGGCGGTACAGGAAGTTGGTCAACCCACAGAGATGGGTCCAGAGCAAATGGCGAGCTTGGCGAACCAAAACCCCCTTGGCTGATTTAGATGATGTTCATAAGGTATTTACAATAGACTGAGGTAAAAGATTGGCTAAACAACTTAAAAGTACAGAGTTGTCTAAAGGTTTTGAGAAATTAAAAGACAATTATTTTTGGCAAAAATATCAAGAAAGAATTCTGGCAGAATTTAATAGGGTGGAAACCGCATTAATAAGTAATGCAACTGCTGATGCAGATCAATTACGAGTTTGTGCGGCATTAATGTCGGCATTCCGCACTGTGCTTGATCTTCCTACAAAAATGGTGGGAGATGCTCAAGCGGAAGAGGAACTAGAAAGGCTCAATAAAGATGGCGATTAATCCAAGTGAAGCAGACGTAACTGCTATGAAAAACCCAGGATCTGGGGCAATAACAGATCCAAACCAAGCTATAAATCCACCTGCTAATGCACCTACTCCACCTACAGATGCAGAAGCTAATCCAGATAAATCAGGCTTTGATGCAGCATCTAGATTAAAAAAGAATGATAGAATGCCCGCTGATTTTGATTTTGAAGTAACAAATAATCCTGATCCACGGGGTGATATTGAAGTTGGTGATGCTAATGTACAAGATACTCCAACCGCAGAAGCAGATCCTATATCAAGAACTATTACTATAAAATATCGTGGTGAGGAAGAAGCTATCCCCGAGGACAAAGCAGTAACTATGCTCCAACAATTTAAATCCGTTGAGAGTAAGTATGGTCCTCTTATGGAACTATCACGAAGAATTAGTGAGCAGACAGGTGTTACAGACCCTAATCAATTAGCTAATATGATTGGTCAGAGTATGTTAAATGCTATGAATAACTCTAATCAGGATACAACTAAGACAGCAGAACCAAAAGAAACACCTGCTGAATTAACTAATGATCCTAGAGTTCTTGCTAAAAATGTAATGTCTGATGAAGATGCATCAACTAGAGCGAAAGCATTTTTTGAAGAGAATGGATTACAACCAACTGATGATGCATTCATGGCTATGCAGAATATGTTTAAGTATTCTAAAGCTGTTGAAGAGGCTGCAACTATACTCCCTACTCTCATGGAAGATGTGAATAGTTTTAAAGCTGCACAGGAATTAAGTGCAACGAGAGCTAATCAGACTTTAGTTGATTCACAAGCCGCAGCAACTGCTCAAGAACTAGGTATTGATACAGAAGCAGACTTCAATGACTTTATATCTTGGGTTGATATGCAAGATCAAACTTTTGGTAATTATAAAGCTGCCATCGGAAACAATCCCGCAGCAATGGACAAAGCCATAAGAGATTACCATGCAATCACTACAGGTAACAAAAGTGTTGCTGAACAAACTGCAATGAAAATGAATGTTGAGAAAAATATTTCTCGTGCAGGTGGTGAGACTGTAGCTTCAAGAGGTTCCGATGTACCTATTGGTAAAGAGCCTCAACAAAGTTTTAGTAACCAGATGTTAGATTTATTATAAAAAAAATTAATTAGACATAGACAATAATGTTGATTTATGTCTGTGTCTGATGTATTTTAAATATGTCTAATTATGAATGCCTACCAGACGGCAGTATTTGAACTAAAGACCAAACGGGAAACTAAGTTTATTTACATACAACCCGAGGAGCAGTCGAACAGACGAACTATATTTAACTCTAACCTAATGAGGTGATTACTATGACTACTCTTGGTATGAGGGGAACAGGTTCATTTGCAGCCGATCATCGCCCCGAAAACTATAGAGAGAAATACCTAATGTTAGAGCCGAATGGTTCGGCTCCGCTTACGGCTATTCTCTCAATGCTTCCATCAGAAGCAACAGACGATCCAGAATTCCATAACTTTAGGAAGGATCTACCTAGCTTTACCTTTACTCACTCAGGTGCTGTATCAGGTACTTCAGCTACAACTTTAACCGCAACTGCTGCCGCAGATGCTGCATTCTTCCGTGTTGGAATGTTAATTAGGAACTACCGAACAGGTGAAGTTGCTAAGATTACTGCAACACCAACTGCAACAACTTTTACAGTAACAAGAGGTGTTGGTAACAGTGGAACAGGTGTAGCTATTGCAGCTAACGACACATGGTTCATGGTCGGAAATGGTAATGCTGAAGGTGGTGACACTCCAACAGCAGTAAGTTACGATGCATCAAGCACCGAGAACTTTTGCCAAATTTTCAGAACACCATATTCAATCACAAGAACTGCTATGCATACTAACTTCAGAACTGGAGATCAGTATTTAGAGAAGTCTCGTGATGCTTTAAAAGAGCATATGGTAGGAATGGAAAGAGCAATGTTGTTCGGTAAAAAGGACATCGTAGCAGGTTCCGCAGGTATGCCAGAAAGATACACTGATGGTATCTTTAATTCTATTACTACTAACGTAGAAGATGCGGCTGCTAACTCTAACGCTAACCGTTTAACAGAAGCTGAGTTTGATACTTTCTTGGCAGAAAAAGCATTTGCTTTCGGTTCATCTGAAAAGTTAATGTTATGTGGATGGAAGGTTGCAGAGCACCTACAGACACTAGCTAAGTCAAGATATCAAATCAACAGCACTGGAACTGGTGATTCATACGGTGTTAACTTTACTACTTACAATACTTTTGCAGGTACATTACAAGTTAAAACTCATCCAATGTTCAGACAGATCCCAGGTGCTCAGTACGATGCAATTATCTTAGATACTAAGGATTTAAGATATAGATACGTTGACGATACTCAATTGTTGAAAGATCGTCAGGGCAACGGTGTTGATGGTGTCACAGACGAATATCTAACAGAAGCAGGTTTAGAAATTCTTCAAGAAAAGACACATGCTATCATCACTGGTTGGTTTTCATTAACATAGAATTATCTATGTGCTTTAGAGAACCATCTTTTATGGTGGTTCTCTTTAAACTTACAGGAGATAAGATTGACACCCAAAAAAACCATTAAATTTTTTGCTAAAAGACCAAATATGGAAATTACCGTTGATGGAAAAGTATATCCATTCCACGGTGGTGAATTAGAAGTTGATTTAAAATTAGCCGAACAAATTAAACAACATCATCTCTATAGAAGATCTCATATCTTTTGTGATGAAGATGCTATTATTGTGAATGGAAAAGTTCAAACAATTAAAGATAATCCTCGTATGCAAGACCTTGCTGCCGAGGCTAAACAAAATAAAGAATTAAGCATTTTTTCCTTTCCCGCTAGAACAAGTGTTATCGTTGATGCGGGTCCTTATAAAATTCAATTTCAAGATGGTAAAGCTGCCATAGGCAAGAAAGAAGCAGATTGTCTAAGAAGACATGTCTTTTTCAGACAAGGAAAAATTGTAGAATTAGAGGTAAGTAATGGTTAGCTATAACTCAGGCGGATCTGGTACAGGTCAATTTTCTACATTATCAGAATTAATTGATGATGCATTAAGGGAAATGGGTGAATCAAGTCCAACTGTTTTAAAAAATTTAGAAGGCGAAAGATTTTTAAATTATGCTAACAGAGTTGTTGCAGATATTAATAGACACCCCTCTTTTCTTGATGTCCTAGATAACTCTTACGATGATCAAACAGGTTCTATAACTAGCGGTACGAATGAGTTAATCGTATCATCTGGTACCGTAACCTTTAGCACTTACACACCAGTAAAGATTACAGGAGCAGGACATGGTGGCTCTGATCTTTATAGTTTTGTATTAGGAGCCAAGACAGTAAGTGGAAGTACGGTTGCAGGTACATACCGTATTGCGGATACAGCCGATACTACTGTATCTAACGTATCTGTTTCTAACCCATATAAAACAAGAATTAAAAGATACACTGCTATTGGTAATCATAGAGCAATTGATGATGAAGTTATGATTGAGGGTCTCAAGAGTTATTACTCTATAGATGACACTGACACAAATAATACAGGTCTTATTACTTTAAGGAGTGGGATATACACAAACACTCTTAATAATTGGATTGGTTCACTAACAAATATTCAAGGGGCACTTACAGTTGAAATAAATGAGTACACCTAATGGCTCGAAAACTTTTTTCATATAATAGATTTTTAGGACTAGACACTGTCACAAGTCCTTCAAATATGTCTGAAAGGTTTTTAGTAGAACTATCTGATGCTTATATAGATTTTAGAGGTCAGATAATTAAAGGTCCAAGTATTAATAAATTATCAGGTAATACTGAAAAGCATTATAATATAAGACATTACGGTGCTGGAGATTTAGTTCGATATATTTTTAACGGTAATAATATAGATATTAAATCTAATTCAGCAACTCAATCCACCGCATTTAATACAAGCACAACTGCAATCACACCTATATCAACTGTTAACTTCGATCAAAAACAATTTGCGTTTATGTCTGGTCATAATCCATTTCATTTTAATGGTTCAGCATTCACTACCGTCAGTGGATTTGGTTCAACAAATTTTTCTAGTTTAGGCTCTTATCCAAAAGGTGGATTTGCTGTAAATATTTTAAATCGTTTAGTCGTTGCAGGTATACCAAACCGTGATACAGAAATACATGTAAGTGAACAAGATAGCTTTGTTAATTGGAGAACTAATACATCAAGTGGCACTACACCAAATCAAACTGATGGCAGTATTATTGATGTAAAAAATCAATTTACCTCTAGAGATACTATTCAAGGTCTTGCTGTATTAGAAGGTGATAAGTTAGTTGTTTTTGGTCAGAATGAAACCTTAGTATATTTAGCCGATACAAATATAAATTTATGGGAAATAGCTAGAGACTTTAGAGTGCCTATAGGCATCTTTGGTAGGAACACCGCAGTCAATGTCGGAACGGATGTATTCTTTTGTAGTAGATTTGGAGTGCACAGTCTGAAACGTGCAGCTTCAGGTTTGACACTTGAGACCGTGACATTCACAAGAGAGATACAAGACTTATATCAATCTTTAGTAGATACGGTTCCAACTAGTGGCAGTTTTACTGAACCTCATGCTGTGTGGGATGGTGAGATTGGGCAGTATCATATTTTCTTCCCACAAAATTCTACAGGCACATCCTTTACAAAACTAACATTTACTTATGATCCATCAGCAGGTCGTTCTGGTCATCTAAGTTTTAGCAATACTACATCCCATAACAGTACATGTGGATCTTACTTTGCCAGACCAGACACGTCTTCTGGAGTATCAGCATTACAAATGGGAACCACGTCTGGATATGGTGATGGTCAATCACTGACACAGTCCAACAGTATGAGTGTGAGAACCCCACTCTTATCTCAGGGTTCACCTGATACATATAAACATTATAAACGTCTGATTATTCGTGCTGTCGGAACGGCAGACTTTGTTGTAACTATATTTGATAGTGAGAATAATCAACTCCAACAAACTACAGTTCGCCCTGAGAATGATGGATTTGCTTCAACTTCAGGTATTAGTAATGATAGTACGAGACCTATCGATATACCAATACCTCATAGATCAAAAAGTATTAGTGTTAAGTTCACTTGCACAGCAACAGGAGAATTAAAAATATTAGATTTCGCTTTAATAGTAGACACAAAATAGTGTATATTTGTGTCTATGTCTGGTATTATAGTAGAAAATAATGTAGATTATAAGAGTATTTTAACATTATGTCTGGGATCTGAGGTTCACAGACAATGGTTTGTAAAAGACATAGAAAGGCTTTTTATCAAACCGTTAGAAGATGATCTAGCTAGATTGTTTTACAGGGATGGCAAGATCATTGGATTTGGAAGTTGGGCATTTTTATCCGATGAGGTACAAGATGCATTCAAATCAGGTAGTCGCAAACTACAGTCTGAAGATTGGAAGAGCGGAAACAATATCTGGGTAATTGATGCAATCGCACCAAACAAGGAGATTGGGTTTGTAGGTAGATGGTTAAGAAGTCATCTCGTTCCCTACAGTCAACAACTTGGAACTAACCGTTGCAACTGGTTAAGACGAAGACCAGATGGTTCGGTAAGAAAAATAGGTTTAGTGATTGCGAATGATATTCGACAGACAAATATGGAATGATAATCACACTTTCACAGTGGCAGACTATGTAGATCCTTTTGAGCTAAAGTATGGCTTATTTGGTGGCGATGGTGGCGACAGCAGTGGAGGTGGTGGCGGATCTGATATTGGTGGTGAAGTTGGAAACCCAGGAGACTCTTCTGGAGGTGGCGGTGGATCTGATATAGGTGGCGAAGGCGGCGGCTCTGGTGGTGGAGATTCTGGCGGTGGAGATTCTGGCGGTGGAGATTCTGGCGGAAGCTCTGGCGGTGGTGGAAGTACTGGTGGTGGTGGAAGCACTGGTGGTGGAAGCACTGGTGGTGGTGGAAGCACTGGTGGTGGAACTACTTTCGGTATAAACGGAGTATCTAAAACTGGTAGTACTGCATCAGATGCAGCTATAGGTTATACATCTTCTGCGGGATCAGGTGTAGCTGGTACTAATTTTGATGCTCTACAAGGTGCAAGTCAATCTACTGTAAATCAAGCAGTTGAAATGGCTAATCAAGGTGCAACTGTTTCCCAGATTGGTGATATGCTTGCAGGTTCGCAAGGCACTAGTTCAATAGCAGGTTCATCGAATGCAAGCACTATTGCAAATTTAAGCAGAGGTGGAAAAACAATTTCTGGTTATACCGCTACAGGTATGCCGACTTATGATAGTACAAGATCCACAACTGCTCCAGATGTTATATCAAATATTGTGGGATCAACTTCAGGCAATGTAGTTGGATCTGGTTTTAGCTCTGTTACTAATGCATTAAGAGATGATGACTTTAGTGGTTTAATGTCTGCAAGATCAGATGCTACTGGTGTTCAAGGTTACGACAATGCCAGTAAGATGAATGATGCAGGTATGAGTTATGGTCCAATGGGTTTTGGTCCACCTGAGTTAGATCCGTTCGGTGGTCGTGGTCAAGATGTAAGTACATTAACAGATATAGACAATACAGGTTTTGATAGAGATGCAGAATCTGCTGGGTTAGTTGGTGGTCTTTTTGGTGGCTCTGTTGTAGAGAGTGACAAGAAAGGTTTAGATGTAGCAGAAATAGCTAAAGGTTATGGAAGAGATTTTGGTTTAAATTTTGGTTCATTTATGAACACACCAAACATGGCAGGTGTAACGCCAACAATGGCTATGTCAAAAGGTACGTTTGCACCCTACTCTGACTTCGGAACTAAACTAGGGGGTCAAGCTCCAACCTACGGTGTTACTTTAGCGGATTATAATTTTAATAAAGACGGTACTGTTACAGGTCGTTTCAGTGGTCAGAACCAAGGTTTCTTTGCATCACCACTCGCAGGAGCCTTTGCACCATTTATGCCTACAGCTATAGCACCTGCTTTTCAAGCAGCAAGAGTTGCAGGTGGTCTTATTGATTCATCTAGAAAAGGTACATTCTCCACCGTGAGCAACATGTTAGGCTTAATAAGTCCAACTGCCGCATTAATTACAACACCAGTTAATTATATTGCACAAGCAAAGGGTATAGATGTAGATGCAATGCTAGGTCTTGGGGCAAATCAAGGTTACATGTCTCAAGTATCACCAACTGATATGTCGTCTGATGATAACACTCAATCTCAAGTTAATGTCAGTAAGGCACCCGTCACAGAGAAGCCAACTCAGGAAATCAGATTACCAGACACAGCACCGACTGACTTAATAAAACGTAGAAAACGTAAGGCAGGTGAAGACATCTATGGAGTATCAAGTTCTTCACCATTTTTAAACTACAGTGACGATATCGATATCTCTGGTATCGGAAGTTTTACTGGTTCCGCAAGATCAGGACAATTTAAACAAGCACCAACAGGAAGATAATTATGGCAAGCATATTTAAAAAAATTGGAAATTTTCTAAACAAAGATGAAGTCAGAGCAGGTCTAGCTTTAGGATCTACACTAGGTGGCTTCGGAGCTTTTGATGGCATGAAATATGGAGACACGATCAAGTCTACATTAGGAGGTCTCAATCTGGCTTCGGGACTTAGAGCAGGTGGTGCAAGTGGTGCCCTGCAAGCTGGTCTAGGTGGTTATGGTCTTGCTCAAGGTTTAGGTAAAGTAGGAACATTTGGAAACACTTTTGATACGTTGATGGGTAACAAACAAGCTAGTATGTCACCAGCAAATCGAAATACATTAAATACAACTTATGCAAATACATTCGGTAAAGGCAATGCTTTACCTGCTAATGTTTCAAAATCAAAAGTACCATTATTTAGTGATGGTGGTAAAGCAGCATTTGATGAAGAAACAGGAGGACTTTTTATACCTACTGGAAATGTGTCTTCTCAACAACCCTCAAAACAATTAAGTGTTGATGGTGGTTTATATGCTGCAAATAACCGTGTTGTTAATAATGCAGCCAATAATCAATACCTTAATACTGCGGGTATGATGTCAGTCCCTAATACAAATATGAATGTAGACCAACAGATGTCTTTAGCTAGTAACAATTTGCCAACTGGTGGTGGTCAGAGATCTGATAATTTTAATGTACTAACAGACACCAATAGATCTGGTGGTTTTGGTTTTAGTAATGATGGTGGAAAAGGTTCTAACTTTGATAGTTTTCAAAATGTAAATGCAGGTGGTCAAGATATCTATTCACCTTATGGAACTTCTGCCCCAGGTTTTTACCCAAACACTGTCCCTGATAGTAATAACGATGGTAGCTTTACATTTAAAGATTTTAGTTTTGAAAGAGTGATGGATAATATTGTTGATAAAGCAATGAAAGATCCATTACAGGCAGTAGCCGTTGGATCTGCTCTTGTAACTGCGTTTGCTGATGATCCAAAAGAAGAAGCAGCAAAACAATATGCAGCAGAGATGGCTAGGGTAAGAGCACAAACAGATCCAAATAGTGACTTCGGTCAAAACTATATGTCTAGTTTCTCCGACAGAAGAACTAAAGAATTAGATGATGCTTACACAAAAGCAACTTCTGATTTCGTAGCCACTATGTCTAAGAGAGGTATGTTAGACAGTACTGTATTTACAGAGGGTAAAGCCTCACTTGATGCAAAGTTTGCTGAACTAAAAGCAAAGATCCCGTTTGATTCACAGATTGCATTACAGGATTACCAGAAAGCACAACTTACAAATCTTAATCTTGGATCTCAAGCTGCATATCGTGGTGGTGCACTGAATGCAGGTATCACAAACCCATTTAGCAATAGTTTCAAAGCAGCCGTAGCAAGTACAAAATCATAGGAGTTTTTTATGGCAAGTTTTTTCACAACCGTTTCTAGGATAGGTCAATTAGCAGGCGGCTTAGATGTGGCTCAGAAAACAAAAGAAAAAGAAATAGCGGCTAAGAACGAACAGATTAGACAGTTCAATCTTGGTCTAGCTAAAGATTATGATATTGCAAATATAAAAGAAAGTGGTCTCGACACTAGAAACACAAGATCAAATTTAGCTTCAATAACTTCTGCTAAAATTAGATCAGGTGGTATGGGTAATCTTAAATTAAATGATTTTGATAATTTAAATGATGTCATAACCAGTAACATTATGGGATTAGGTGTACTCGATTCAGACTATTTTGATAGTGATGGTAATATTAAATCTGGTTATGGGTCATCATTAGGAACACTTCAGAATATAATAAGAGATAAAATTATTAATAGTGGTGTTCAGAACGATATGGGTGCCATTCAAAAAATTATTACTGATACTGTGAATCAGTTAGGACCAAGTATAAGTCCTCTTGAAAAACCATTTTTTGGTGATGAGACAGGCGGCAAACTTGGATTTGGTGGTAATATTGGTCAACAGATACAAGCACTTAAAAACACATACAAAAAACCAGAAACTGATCAACCTACTTTTATAAAAAATCTACGTCAGAGATTAATGCAGGAATATAAATCCGCACCTCTGGTGAATCAAATAATAAATATGATTATGGCAGGATAAAAATATGGCTTTGAATGATGGCTTGTTCGCTAATCCGACTACAGGTGAAAGTGATTTTGGTGCAAGTAAATTAAAAGAAAGTACAAGAGCTTTTAAAAACTTAGCACCTCAAATGAATCAAAATACTGAGGAATTAAAGAAAGTTATTTCTCAGTTTACTACTAGTAGATCTACAACACCTGAGACAAAAGATTTAGATTTAAGTAATATATTAGAAGAGTTCGGTGCAACTGATTATTCAGAGCCAAGTGCAGGTGATGCAGGTGGTATAGGCGGTTTTATAGATGCCACTTATGCCGCAGCCGATCAAGGTTTTGCTGATGTTAATTTTGGTGCTTCTCTTCTTTTAAACGACTCTGAAACTAACATGTTAGCCGCAGAACAAAAGTATCAAAAAAGTTTAAGTGAACCACCAAAGAGACTTGGTTATGATAAAGACAGTTGGTCAAAACTTATTGATGCTGATTGGTGGGGTAACTTAGCAGGTGGCACTATGCCCTCTATTGCAGGATTATTTGCTGGTGGCGGTGTAGGTGCGGTTACAGGTTCAGTAGTGCCTGGATTTGGTACAGCGGTAGCAGGTTTAACTGGTGCAGCAGGTGGTTCTGGTGGAGCGGTAGGTCTTCAACAACTTGGGGGAACTTTTAAAGATGCCTTTGCTTCTTATAGGCAACAAGGTAAAAGTATTAAAGAGGCTTATAGTTTAGCTTATGATGTAGCAAAAGTAGATGCCTTAAAATCTGGTGCTCTTGCATCTGCCGCTGTTTTATTAACACCTTTGCGAGTTACAGGATCTCTTACACAACCAATTGGTTATGGTGCTAGAACTTTTGGTGTTGGTGGTGCTCAACAACTTACTGGTAAATTAACTACAGGTCAACTTGCTAGTCAGGCAGCACAACAAACATTAATATTACAACCATCTTTAGAAGTTGCTGACGTGATCTCATCTAATAAGATTGCCAGAAATAGTTTTGATAGAGATAGAGATATTTATGATGGTGCTGTGGATGCGGCAATTGGCTCTATTTTCTTTGACTTTCCAACAACATCCGCAGGTCTTGCTTATAACTATGCCAGAAGTGGTAAGTTAAAAGCACCATTTAGTACAGATTTAACTACAACAGATACTAAAACATCGGATCAAACAAGTTCCACCCCTTTACTAGAAGATGGAACTTTAATTGATTTAGATCCAAGTCAATTCAAAGTTCTTAGTGATCCTGAAATAGCATCTAATAGAATATCTTTTTTATCTAATCAAATCACTCGTATGGAACAATATGATATCGATAAAAGAAAAGATGATAACTATAATGGCGATGTTAGGGTTTCTAACACTGTAAATTTTTTCAAGTGGTTATCTCAAGCAGATAAAATTATCGCTGAAATTAATTCTATAAAAGATGTAGCGAAACGGAACAGTCCTGAAAATCTAAGAAAATTAGGCGATGCACAAGAGAGAGTAGAAATCATTAAACTTATGATGGACCCAGTTAAGAATGTAGTGGTTCCACGATATGTTTTCCAATCAGCAAATGGTCAAGTTTATAGAGTGGTGTTGAGTAAGAATGGTAACCCATTAAGTCCATTTCAAAAGTCAGGTAAACCACAGAAGACCCACATTACGGTTTTTGATCCTACCAGTAAAACTGGAACTCGATCCCTTGCTAAATCTAGTGGTACCTTATCTTCTAGTGGTGTACCTGTCCCTAAGAATATCTTGCTGACTGCTGCCGTCTATAGCCGTTTAGTCAATGCTAGAAACAGAATGTTTGCAGAGATGGATGAAGTAGATGCTTTTGATGCAGCGAACAGACCACAAGAACAGTTAACTCAGACAGAACAAAAACCTGTTGAGCCAACTGAAAGACAGACACAAGCACAAGAAAAAATTGAAACTGCTGCTGAAGGTCAGACATCAGGTGATGTGATACCTGTCACACAAGATAATGCTGTGCAACCTCCCCTACCTTTTAACCAGACACAGACACCACAAGCTCAGACAGGCACAAAGTATTTTGCGGATCCTGAAACTGGTCAGTATGATATGAACCAAGGTTTTGAGTTTTCAACCAGACCAGAACAAGATCAGGTTATAGATCAAGCAGAAGCTGAAACAGAAGTTGAGTACACTCAAAAGACAACTAAGCCACGATTACCCGATGGTAATATTGATAGAATGTCTCCACCTATAACTTCCTTATCTGATGGCAAGAATACTTTGTACACAGCCAGAATGGATTCAGGTTTTGATTCAACTATGTCATGGTATCAAGTTAATGAAAAAGGTTTTAACGTAGATACTGCTGTTTATACGACACCTTTACCAATTGGTAATAATAAAGCCGAAGCGATTGAAACTCTTAAAAACAAACTTGCTCAGATGTCTGACAATCAGACAGTTAAATTTGCTCGAACTCAGAATATAAAAACTAATGATGCTGTACAAAGAGCAGGTGAACTACCTCTTGGCGAGGGTATAGAGGCATTACTTACTAATGTCCCAGGACAAGACAAACCTGCTGTTAGACAAATTATAAATATGTTTGCAAAAACTCTAGGTAAAAATTTAGAGAAAGTAGATGTTGTAAACTTAGCTAGTTACCTAACAAGAATGGAAATAGATCCAGAGATTGCAGACGGTATGATCGGTGCATATCTTCGTGGTTGGATCAAACAAACTGAAGGCAACCTACAAAGAGGTGCCATTGCTATCAGACTTAATCAACAACCATCCGTAAGAGTTGAATCTTTAGCACACGAATTAGTTCATTTTGGTATCAAGATGAAAGGCATAACACCAGAGATGATGGTGGATATGTACAATAGTATTCCAGACACAGACTTCAATAAACAATTTATTGAGAATGATCCGTACTATAAAGACCTAAATATAGCAGACAAAGCTGAAGAGTATATTGCTTACACTCTCGGTGAGATGGTTGAGAATAGATATAGAGGTCCAGTAACAAGACGTAGTGGTGAATATGAAAACAAAATTCAATATTTTATCAGACAGATTATCAGAGCCGTTAGAGAATTCTTTGAGAGACTTACAGGTAAAAACTTAGTTGATGATTATCTAAACAACATCAAAACTAAATACGGAATGGATACAGAAGCAAGTAATCCATTCGAGGATCAGACTGCTGTCTATGGCAGAGAAGCTCCCGTAGAAGAGACCACACCTTTATTTGCTCGTAAGACAGATGGAACAGATGGCACAGACACACCGTCTAAGAGCATAGAAGATATACAAAAGGCAATACCAGAGTATAGAAGAGCAACAGTACAGAAAGCACCAAACACTGTATCCACAACTATTGATGGTCAAAAATTTACAGAATTAGATTTGAACAAAAGAGGTATAGGTTATGTAGGTAAGAAGCCTGTGTCTCAGATATGGCAAGAAACTTTAGATAAAGTTCCAGGTGCTAGAGCAGAATTAAAAAAATTAAAACTTGAAAATACAATGGTTCCAAGAGAAGAAGAGTTTTGGAATGCAGCTTTAAAATTACCAGACAGAGCTAGATATTGGTATGAAGTAAGCTCGGAAGTGATTGGTAATTATTTTCCAGATTTGACAAAAACAGAGATTGAAAAGTTTTGGGATGTAGTTGCGGCAACTAGTCCGATGGCTGACCCTATAGAAAATATGTTCAGAACAATTGCTTTATTGTCAGAGCATTATCAAAGCAAACCAATCACAACAGATCTTGTTAGTCCTACCGCAGTGTCCACTGCTTTATCCGATGAGTTACTAGGAGCACCTAAGACCAGATCTTTTAGTGGTACATTCTTATATCTTAGTGGTGTAAGAAATGAAGTACCTTTGTCTACTAATGATAGACAAGTTGCTTCTTCGTTTGGGATCACAGGGGATGACATAGCAAATAACTTTGTTATGTATCATATATTAAGTGAATTCTATATAGGTTTAAGGAATGAGCAGAATGCTAACTTACCTTCAGGTGTTCAACCTTATGAGACATGGCAGATCCAAGCACCTGCGTGGGTACATGAAAGAGGTTTAACCAAAGCCTCAAAGAATGAACTACAAAATTATGATGACTATGCTCTTGTTTTAGAGAACAGAGTCATACCTAAATTAAAAGAAGCAGGTATTTCTATTCCAGATAATCAACTTACTAAAGATGTTCTTAGTAATCCAAACGTACCATATGCATTAAGAGAAAACCTATTAGGTTATCAACAAGCCTATGTTGGAACCGTAGAAGTTAACACACAATCTAATGTTGTAGGTAAACAGTTTGAAGAGAACTCTGCTCTCATGAGAAATCAAGAAGGTTTTGTAGGATTAACAAAAGAAGCAGACACTATTATTGCAGACGGAATGAGAAAGTTAACTTCTCGATCTAAAGAAGGAAGTAAAAAATTACCATCTGTTATAGATCGAATTGCTAGTGCGATGGTGGGTAAAAAAGTTTCAATGGTACGAGTAACTACGGATGGCTTTGGTACATATGCAGGTTCTGCTTCACCAAACATTCGTATTCCAATGAGATACAAAGATTCTAAAGGTTACGGAAACTTTGATGAAAAAGACGTAGATACTTTCTTATCATTATTAAGTGGACCTCTCGGACAAGAAGCCGCAGCAGCAGGTTTGTTTGTGGATGCTAATATGAATGAAGCACCTCCTGCGGGATTTGATAGAACTTTTAGTGTCTTTGTGAAAACTGGAAATGATACTAGACCAGACGACATTGACCCTAGAGGTATAGGAGAGTTAAGTGCTAAATTAAATAAACCTGTGTCTATGTCTATTGTAGCCAATGGTTATTTGTTTGATATACACCTAGAAGGGGGTCCTTCAATAACAGACCCTCAAGTTATTTCAGATGCAGTTGGAGGTACAGGTCTTGCTCTGTTAGGTGAAATTTATTTAATACCTAGAGACTATAAGGTTCGTTATTTTGAAAGAGTTGCAACTCCATATAGTGATGGGTATAGTAAGATAATAAGTGATTTTAAGAAAGGAATAATAAATGAAGCAACCCAAGAAATTGCAGACCTCAGTCCTAGGATCGGGAAAGGTCAAGCAAGAGACTACATCCTCGGAAACATCGAAGAAATCACAACCGTACAAAATTCTATCCAAAAAAGAATTGAAAGAATTAGGCTTAGATCGAGGGAGCGAGTTAATAATCTCGATGAAGTAAGAGATAGAGTAAGAGCCTTACACGATGAAATGAAAGCTAAACAAAAGGCTTTTAATAAAAAGATAGAACCTAAGTTAGAAAACCTTAGACAGACTGAACTTAGATCACAAGAATCACAAGACACAATAGCACCATATCCAGAAGACGTGGATACAGAGAATGACATTGATCCACTATTTGCTAGACGTTCTACTAATACATCCAAGACACAAGAAACATTAGAGAAAATATCTAAAAATTCTTTTACTGGTATATTCACAAGTAGTGCCAGAAGATTGGTTGGTTTGGCTAGAGGTACAGACATTGGTTATAAATTAGCTAATATACTTGACCGTGATAAATATGCTCGTACTTCTAGAGATACAACAGGTACTATTGAGATGGATGTACATGAAGAGATCAATCAGGGTCTTGGTAAATTCACACAACAATTCAATGACATTTTAAATAATATGACAACTGCACAGATCAAGTTAGTGCCTGACTTGTTAAGGGGTAGGTTTGTAAACAAGCAAACAGGAAAAATACAGATCACTCCTGAAATGCAAAGAGTTGGTTTAGGGATCAACAAAGCAGTCGAACTTAGAAAGTTAATGAATGACTTATATAGTTTAATTGAACAAACTTATGCAAAATATGGTGCCCCCGCTCCTCCAAAGATTCTCATGTACTTTCCGCAAATCTATAAATTAGATGGTAAATTTACAGATGGTATTTTAAGGGGTTTAGATAAAACTCAAGGCTTACAAGATTTCTTCAAGCAAGTATTTACAAATGATGGTGTTCAAGATGCTGATGTCAAAGCACAGGATTTAGTATCTAAGATTCTTAACGAGGGTAATGCTCCTACATGGGGTTTTGATTTAGCAACCGTTGCAGGTCAAAAGGTATTTAGATTTACTCCTCAAGAAATGAGAAGGGTTATAAATATGAACCCTTATCAAGAGTTTGATGTGACTATGGCTAACGGTCAGGTAAAGAAAATGAAGTTAGCAGATTTTCTTGACAATGATACTTACGGAGTTCTTCAAAAGTATATAACTACCACTGTTAGACGTATGGCTTTTGTGAATAGATTTGGTCCAAAAGCTGAGAAGATTACAGAAGCTGTTAATGAGGGTGGTACAATTGATCAGGAACTTGGAGCAAGAGGTGAAGCTCCATTATCACCAGAAGACAGATCAGCTATATTTAATTTAATAAGAGCAAATCTAGGTATATTGCCAACTCATTCATTTTTTGGTGCAGGAAAAAGTGATAAATCATATGGTGTACAACAAGGTATGAAGTCATTTACTAACTTGTTGTTTCTCAATCTATCATTCTTACCCGCAACATTAGAGCCTTTAATTGCGTTCAATAGATTAGGAATGTTTGGTGGTCTCGCTACTTTAAATGAGTATGCAAAAAATACTTTAAGAATGCCTTACCGTATGGCTAAGAGTACTGCCAAAGGTGCGTTTACTAAAGGCACAATTGGAGACAAGTATAGAGAATTTAAAAAATCCTATGATGCAGATGATAGTGATTTACAAATATTTGCTAAACATATCGGAACTATCTTTGAAGGTTTTCAATATGCTTATCAAAATGCAGCCGAAGTAAATGCTAGTGTCAAATGGGAAAAAGTTGACCAGATAATATTTAAGTACAATTTACTTCAGCCAATCACAGATGCGACAAGAGTTGCTGCATTAAGAGGTGCTATTGTATCCCTACCCCATTGGGCAAAGAAATCTAAAAAAGGTAGTAAGATGTATACCAGATACTTACAAGAAGTAGGTCTTGTAGCATCTGATCTTGATATGTTTGACCCTACTGATCCAATGGGAACATCTAATCCAAAAATAAGAGCAGCTTTAAATGACATAGTTGCTTCTATTATTATTGCCCCAGATGCAGGGCGAAAACCTACATGGATGTCAGATCCAAGATTTGGTTTACTCTCACATATTAAAACATGGACATTTACTTTTACTAACACAGTCTTACAAAGATCATACAAAGAGTTGATGGCTCATGGTAATCCGATGCCTCTAGTTTACTTAGCAGGTTTTGGTGCAATGTTATCTCTACAACATTCACTTAGAGAATGGATGACATACGGAGAAGAAGGTAATCCGTTCCTCAATGAGATGTTTGATGAAGAAGATGACACATTGAGGTTTGTTTATAATGCTTTTGAAAGAGGCGGTCTCTTTGGTGTCTTTCAATTTGCAGCAGATTTTATAGTTGGTTCAAGAATAGGAAGACAATCATTTGATCCAGGTGGAACATTAATACCTGCATA
>VMHT01015650.1_pt1 | contig 27340 bp, 38 predicted proteins | sample 4693611 | NCBI WGS metagenome assembly VMHT01 (sample SAMN12280063, study PRJNA550983) | marine metagenome | isolation source: seawater sampled from same location over 5 years 0.02-0.2 micron viral filtrate | place: USA: collected off the coast of southern California halfway between the port... ...
AGAATGCAAAGTATAGTTTCCCAATTAATGAAAGATGAGAACTTTGAACATTTTACAGACCAAAAACAAATGAAAGAATTTTATTATGATGGTCTGGACATAATTGATTTTGTAAAAACCCATAGAAGAGAGTATTTCTCAAACAGAGGGTTTGAGTTGGTTGGGATAGAAACACCAATTAGTTACGAAATAAAGAATGGTGTCTACATGAAAGGTTATATTGACTTAGTAATTAGAGATACTATTCATAATATGTATAAGATTATTGATTTAAAGACATCAACTAATGGTTGGAATAAATATCAAAAGAATGACCCAATGAAAACATCACAACTTATTATCTATAAGGAATACTATGCAAAACAATATGGTGTACCAGTAGATAATATTGATGTAGAGTTTATGATATTGAAACGAAGACTATTTGAATCATCAGCATTTCCACAAAAGAGAGTACAGAAGATAGTCCCAGCATCGGGTACTGTGACTCGTAAGAGAGTTAGAACTTCTATAGAGAAATTTATTGATAATGCTTTTGATGACAAAGGTGATTATGTAGTAAAAGAATATGAAACAAACCCATCTAAGAAAGCATGTAGATGGTGCGAGTTCAAAGATAATAAAGAACTATGCCAAGATGGAGTGAAATAATGAAATTTTATGGAAGAAATAATTGTAAGATACCACTTGATTTAGTAATTGGAAAACATGAGCAGATTGTCTTGAGTGTACTTTCTAATCTAACAGAAGATGTTAATAGTAGACTATTTTTTACTTTCGTATCTCGCAAGACTACTGAAAAAAAAGTAATGAAGTTTGTAAAAGATAATGAAATGATTCTTGAAAAGATAGGAACTTCAATAGTAAAAGAAGAAGAAATGGATGATAGACCTATATGGTTTGATATGGATAATAAAGAAAACATATCTAATAAAGCAAGATTTACCAAAGAGGTAAAGAATGTGGAAGATATTATCCAAGGGATATTTTTTTTAGAGGGGTTAACTAAATTTATATATGTAACACGAGACAATTATAGTTTTAAAAAGGGAAAGAATGAAAATAGCAATCGTTGGAAGTAGAGAATATACAAACAAAACAAAGATTAAAGAGTTCGTACTAACTCTTAAAAAGAAATTTGGTGAGAGACTTGAAATAATTTCTGGTGGACAACCACAAGGTGCTGATGGGATTGTAAAAAAAGTATCATTAGAATATGAGATACAATATAAAGAGTTCGCCCCAGCACATTACAAGTACAATATACATTGTGCACTACCACGAAAGTTCTACGGAGCAGCATATAGTACTGGGCATTATCACATACGGAACGACCACATAGCAAAATACTCTGATATTGTTATAGCGTTTATTCCAGATAATACAAAGTCAAGTGGTACACAAGATACATTAAAAAGAGCCAAGAAATACGGAAAAAAAACTATCGTTATATCTTAGTCTCATATATTTATATATGTATTTATGGAGAAAAAGTTTATGAATAAACTACACTTAACATCAGTAAAGGTTTTGAAAGACTTGTATAAAGAGTTCAAATACGAGGCATTGAGAAGTGACCAAACATTACAGAAGGTTGTCAATCGTTCATTGTTCAAGTATGTTTCAGACCCAGAATTTAGACAACAGATTGACGAAGAGGTATCTTTAACAATAAGTGGGAGTAACTTATGATTTCTATGAGAGAGGACTTGATTAAAGCAAGTCGTTTACATTTTCAAGCACATATAGAAAAACACAGAATAAACATAGAGAACATGATGGAAAACTCAGTAGGTGTTGGTGAACACTCTGATATTATGGACACTATAGAAAAAGAACTTGCGATAATGGCAGAGTATTCGGACAAATTAGAAATGTTAAACAAATACTTTCGTTTAGATTATGAGTCAAGTAAAGAGGTTTTGAATGGCTAAAAAGAAGATTCTTTTACTATCAGATGACTTGAGACTATCATCTGGAGTAGGAACAATGTCAAAAGAAATTGTGTTCGGTACATTACACGAATACGATTGGTTTCAAGTGGGTGCAGCAATAGACCACCCAGAAGCAGGTAAATTGGTTGATTTATCAGAACAAGTTAAAAAAGATATCCGACCAGATGTAAAAGACCCGTATCTAAAAATATTACCCTTTAGTGGATATGGTAATCAAGATGTGATACGAGAGTTGATGAAACATGAACAACCAGATGCTATCATGATTTATACAGACCCACGATTTTGGGATTGGTTGTTTCATATGGAACATGAGATACGACAACAGATTCCTATTTTTTATTATAATATATGGGATGACTTACCTTATCCAATGTGGAACGAACCATTTTATGAGTCGGTTGATTTGTTAATGAACATCTCAAAACAAACAAATAACATAGTCAAGAATGTTAGAAAAGAAATTCCAGTTAAAGATTGGCAGTGTACTTATGTACCACATGGAATTGATGAATCTAAATACTATCCAATTGATGAAGAACATGAAGAGTTTGGAGATATGAATGCTTGGTTTGATAAACAACTTCATGGTATGAATCCAGAATATTTAATCTTCTACAATAATCGTAATATCAGACGAAAACAACCAGCAGATATTATATTAGCATTCAGAGCGTTCTGTGATACATTACCAAAAGAAGAGGCATTAAATTGTATGTTGTTAATGCATACTCAACCAACAGACCCAAACGGAACTAACTTACCAGAAGTGGCGACACAATTGTGTGGTGGTTATAATGTAGCGTTTTCATCAAAGAAATTAGATACAAAGTATTTAAATTATATGTACAATAAAGCGTCTGTAACTATAAACATAGCATCTAACGAGGGATTTGGATTAGGAACCGCAGAATCATTAATGACAAGTACACCAATACTTGTTAATGTTACTGGTGGTCTACAAGACCAATGTGGTTTTAAAAAAGAAGATGGTAGTTATCTAACTGAAGATGATTATGTTACAGAATGGGGTTCTAATCACGATGGTAAATATACAGAATGTGGAGAGTGGGCATTTCCAGTCTTCCCATCAAATCGTTCTATTCAAGGTTCTATCCCAACTCCTTACATATTTGATGACAGAGCGTCATTTGAGGATGTAGCATTAAAAATGAAAGAAATTTATGACATCAGAAGTGAGTTGAAAGACCGAGGAGAAAAAGGAAGAGAGTTTGTTCTTTCTGAAGAGGTTGGTATGACAGCAAAAAATATGTGTAATAGATTTATTAATGATATGGAAACTGCTTGGAAAGAGTTTGAACCAAGAAAGAAATTTTCAATTTACAAGGTATAGAATATGAAACCATTTATGTTTATTATGGCACCGGTTGAGACTCGGTCTGGATATGGAGACCACTCAAGGGATTTAATTTCAAGTCTTATTGAGATGGATATGTTTGATATAAAAATTAAGTCAGTAAAGTGGGGGAATACACCTATGACTGGACTTGATAAGAGTAGAAGTGACCACATGGAAATAGAAAGGAGATTGTTTTGGGAACCTGGATTAAATGTACAACCAGATGTTATGATACATATTGGTGTTCCCAATGAATTTCAGAATTGGGGTAAGTTCAATATTGGTATAACAGCTGGTATTGAGACAACACAATGTTCTGCTGATTGGTTACAAGGACTTAACAAAATGGATATGGTTATTGTTCCATCACAACATTCAAAAGATGTGTTTGAGAAAACTCTTTTTGAACAGAAGGATGAAAATACTGGACAAAAGACTGGTGAGTTGAAGTGTAATGTTCCAATTCATGTTTTATTTGAGGGTGTTAATACAGACATATTTAAAAAGACATCCGAGAAAGATGATGAGATTGAAGAGATAATGTCTGAAGTAAAAGGTGATTGTTTCTTATTTGTTGGTCATTGGTTAAAAGGAAATCTTGGACAAGATAGAAAAGATGTTGGTAGTTTAGTAAAGGTATTTTGTGAGACATTTAAAAACAAAAACAAAAAACCAACATTAGTTATGAAAACAAGTGGAGCGGACTTTTCTCACATAGATAGAAGAGATATAAGAAGTAAAATACAACAAGTAAAAGAAACTATAGAGTCTAAAGATTTACCAGACATACATTTTATACATGGAGATTTATCAGAAGAACAGATGAATCACTTGTATAACCACTCTAAAGTAAAAGCACATATTAGTTTTACCAAGGGTGAGGGTTATGGAAGACCATTAGCAGAAGCATCTTGTAGTGGTAAACTCGTAATAGCACCAAACTGGAGTGGTCATGTTGATTTCTTAGACCCAAAGTTTAGTGTGTTATTGAATGGTCAAGTTACAGAAGTTGACGAATCAGCAGTTTGGGAAGGTGTGATTGAAAAAGGTTCTGGTTGGTTTACCGTTGACTACTCATTAGCGTCAACTATGTTGAATAACTTTTATCTTAATCAAAAAGCATATAAGTCAAGAGCACATAAACAAGCAAAACATATATCAGAAAACTTTTCTCTTACTAAGATGAAAGAAGACTTCAAAGAATTAGTAAAGAAAGAGTTTCCTAAAACAGCAAAACAAATAGATATAAAACTTCCAGACTTACCAAGTATGGAACTACCAACATTAAGGAGTTCATAATGGATATTACTCAAGCATCATATGATAATCCACAACCAAAGAAAATGAAATGTTTCAATTGTGGTTCAGACCAGTGTTTTAAAGAAACCTTAAATGGTGAAGATACAATAATGTGTTTTGAATGTGGATTTATGACAAGTGAAAAATATAAAAAAAGTAACCTTGAGTTCCAAAGTCAATTGTCAACCACTACAAAGTTAGTAAGAGAATTAATGAAAGAGGATTCAAGTACAAAATTAATTTGGTTACCTTGTGTTTTGACTACTAAAAAAGGTATGATATTTCCAGAAGGTAATGTGGATGATTGGACTTGGACATTTGCTCCACTTGTTCAAATAGAAAAAACAGAACAAAATAAGTATATGAAAGCAGATGGTACACCATATGAAGAAAGACTTGCTATTGAAAAGAAACAATCGTTTCCACAAGGTAAGTTTATCAAAGCATGTGAGGCTATGGATATCATGGTAAAAAACGATAAGAAGTCATAATGTTAATCAGACCAGCAAATTTTGAATCACAAGTAAAACTTACTTTAAATCCAAGAAATTTAGAAGAGGGATTTTTTGTTGAGTTTAATTATAAAAAGAGAGATGGAACTTCTCAGTTATACGATTGTATTGTTCTTGATGTTTATCCACCTGGTGGTTATGTATGGGCTCTAAAATTAGATGATATGCTAAAAACAGATTTTAGAAGAGTACTTGAAAGATTTGATACGAAGACAACAGAAATACAAGGACAAACTTTCAAAAAACTTGAATTACCAGAAAAAGGAAAACAATCATATCAAGTAATTAAGAGACTAAAACTTGACACATATTACAGAAAATTTATAATGTCAGAAATGTCTCTTGTTAGGATACGACCAATTGATTTTGATAGTTTAATATAAAATGAAAATAAGTTACGGAATTACGGTTCATAATGAATCTGAAGAACTAAACAAACTATTAGAAATATTAGTACACAAATCAGATACCGAAGATGAGATAGTAATATGTGATGATTTTTCAAATCAAGAGACACGAGCAGTAATAGACCACTGGGAGTTACACTCACCTGATAGTAAAGTAATTAAACACTATACTCGTAAGTTAGATGGTGATTTTTCAGCTCAAAAAAACTCGGTTATTGAAAATTCAACTGGTGACTATATTTTCCATATTGATGCTGATGAATATCCACATGAGACTTTGTTGGTACAACTAAAACAGATACTGGAAATAAATGATGTTGATTTGTTGTGGATACCAAGAGTCAATACTATTGATGGTATGGAAGAACATCATATACAAAAATGGGGATGGAGAATTACAGAAAACAATTGGGTTAACTATCCAGACTATCAAGCAAGAGTATTTAGAAACAGAGAAGATATACGATGGACAAGACCACTACATGAATACATATCTGGTTGTGATACATATTCACATTTACCACCACATGAATCATTAAGTTTATATCATCCAAAGACTATTCAAAAACAAGAACAACAAAATTTATTCTACAATTCAAATTTTAGTAGAGAAATGAACACGAGAACATAATGGCAACTGGATTAAATTTATTAAAATTAAAACATGAACTTAAGTTTGAACCAAGAACTATTCTTGATGTGGGAGCACAAATAGGAGATTTCTACAGAGAATCTAAAGAGGTATGGCCAGACTCACAGATTATGATGATAGAAGCAACACAAGAATGTGAACCTTATCTAAAAGAGACTGGTGGTAATTACCTAATAGCAGTATTGAGTGATTCTAAAAAGACAATACCTTTTTACAAGACAAAATTAGCAGAAACAAATACTGGAAATTCTGTTTATAAAGAATTAACTTCAGCATATTCTGATGAGAATCTCATAGTAGAAGAGAGAAATACATATACATTAGATGAGTTATATGATGGGTATACTGCAACATTTGATTTGATAAAATTAGATACACAAGGTTCTGAAATAGATATTATGAATGGTGGTTCTCGTTTGATAAAGAACACTTCTGTAATAATTGTTGAGGTTTCTCATGTAGAATATAATGAGAAAGCACCATTAGTTGATGAGGTAAGAGAGTATATGGAAAGTGTAGGGTTCATCTACAATATGGAAATAGGACAGACATATTCAAATGAATTTAATGGATTAATACAGAGAGATTTGGTATTTGTAAACAAGGAGTTGATAAATGAATGATATTGTAATAGGAGCAATAGGTGGGTATGAGTTCCATCAAATTAAGAATTGGGTGTACTCATTAAACCAAACCGCATTTGATGGAGACCGAGTGATGATATCATATGGTTCTTCTGATGATGTAGTTTCAAAACTAAAAGAAAATGGGTTTGAAGTCTATGAAGTAAATTGGGATGGTTGGGGAAGACCATTGAGTGGTGGAAATGAATTGATAACACATAGTGGTTTGGTTAATCCAGAAAATGCACATAGACTCGTACACAACTTAAGGTTCTTTCATATCTGGCATTTACTTAGTCAGTTTAAAAAAGAGGGTAGAAAATACGATAGACTAATAACTACTGATGTTAGGGATGTTATATTCCAAGGAAATCCATCTGATTGGTTAGATGCAAATCAAGAGAAACCTATTATAGCACCTGGTGAAAGTGTTATGTACAAAGATGAGAGTTGGAACTTAACTAACTTTGTTACAACATTTGGAAACCTATTGTGGGAATATCTTGGTAAAGATATACAAGTGTGTAATGTTGGTACAATAGCAGGTAATGTTGATGAGTTAAGAGAAATGTGTTATATGATTTATAGTTTAGCAGTGGGTAATGGACATGGAGACCAACCAGCATTTAATATATTATCAAATACGAGCTACAAAGATAAGGTTCAATTTGTCAGAACAGATGACTATTGGGCATGTCAAACTGGAACATTGGTTGAAAATTATGATAAACTAAAAAGTGTTCTACTTGATAAACCACCTTACATGGGTATGGACGGACTTGTTAGAAATAGTAAAGATGATATATTTTGTTTAGTACACCAATACGAAAGAATACCAGAATGGAACGATATCATTGAGAAAAAATACCCACTATGAAATACTCAATAATAATATCATACCGAGATAGAGAAAAACATCTATCACAACTACTTCCAGTATTACAGAAAAAGTTTCAAGATATAGATTACGAAATAATAATATCTGAACAAGATGATGATAAGAAGTTTAGAAAGAATGATTTATATAACATCGCAGTAAGAGATTATGCTAAAGGAGATGTTTTGATATTTCATGATGTTGATTGTGTTCCAGATGAAAATGTTACATATGAGTTAGATGAAGAGCAATGTATGTATCCTTGTCGTAGAGCAATATTTTTAAATGAAGATGGTAAAGTAAAAGAGTTAGATGACATCCCACATGGTTATAGAGGGTTTCGTAATGATGTAGGTGACCATTCTGGTTTTGTTTTTATGATGACGAGAAAGGTATGGAAAAAAATAGGTGGGTTAAATCCTTTGTATGTAGGATGGGGACTTGAAGATGATGATACAAGAGAAAGAGTTAAATCACATGGGTTTAAATGGTACAGACCAACTCCAGAAGAAGGAACCTTTTTTATATTACCACATGATGACAACCATCCTGGAATTAAAGACGAGCAGTATTTGAAGAATGTAGAAGTAGCGAAAAAGTTTGTAGACAACCTTGAATTTGGATACAAGGATTCAAACGGAATAACAGAAATGTTTGATACTGGAATAGATAATTTAACATGGATAAAGATACGATGAGTAAACATCCATATGTAACTGATAAAAAATATGAATGTTTAGCGAGTATACTAATACCATCTCGTAAACGAATAGATAGTTTAATTACTTGTTTAGAGTCAGTAAAAAACAAGACAAAGAATTTAAAAGATATTGAAGTTATAATAAGATTAGACAAAGATGATTCAGAAACTTTACAGAACATAGATAGAATACACGAGTTTAATAATCATTTTAATCTAAGAGTTATAGTTGATGACCGAGGAGGTGGATATGCAGATATACACCTAATGAATAATCAATTATACTTAGAGTCAATAGGTGAGTTTTTAGTTGTTCTTAATGATGATTCTGTAATAGCATCTGATGCTTGGGATGTTCTTTTGAAAAAGTATAGTGGGTGTATTGGTGTAATAGAGGCAAAAGTTAGAGAGTATGTAAACGGAGATGGTAACGATATTCATAGTCCGCGAGATATACCTTGGATTGCGAGTGGGGGTAAGATGGGAACTACACATACATTCATAATAATGCATAGACTAATACCAGAAACACTTGGTTACTATTGTTTACACCCATCTGCTGATAGACAATGGGATATGTTTGTTTACAACGAACCAAGTCTAAAAATATTAGAACATGATATAGAATTACATCATCACATATTACCAGCAGAGCATGTAAAGGATGGGATTATAACACATCCAGATTCTGTGGTGGAATATAAAGAACAACTGGAAAAGGACTCTTTTAATCTCGTACAACACCTTAAAAAAAATAACTTTAGGAGTTAGTTTATGATACTTATTAATAGGTTTTGTAATCAGAGTAAAAGGTCATATGTTCAAACACAAAATTAATCGGAGATTTAAATGGGTGAGTTAAAAACACATATGGATGAGTATGTGTTATCTGGAAATGAATTGAATTTCTTTAAGAATAATGGATACTTGCATTTAAAAAAGGTGTGGTCGGATGAAGAGGTTGACATTATGAGAAACGATTCTGATGATTATGCAGATGGGTTGTTTACTAATAAATTAAATGCACATAAATACAAGAGTCTTCAACAAGTTCACCTTGGTAAAAAAATGTGTGATATTGGAGATACAATATTAAATGGTAGAGCGATTCCAATAGGCAGTATATTGTTTTACTGTAAACCAAATAATGAACATGAGAATGGTTCAACATGGCATCAAGACAATTACGCAGGTAAGGCTCATAACGGAGATGACTATTTAAATTTAGCAGTACCATTAGATGATGCTAAAGAGTCAAATGGTGCACTCAAAGTAATTCCAGGAAGTCATAAACTGGGAGACTTACCCTCTAATCCAAAACCAAATTTTAAAATAGGAGACGATGGTAGAAGATATAATATTGCACCCATTGGAAATGATTGTGATTTACCAAAAGATTTACCAATAGTCCAATTAGAATATGAAGCAGGGGATGTGTTGGTGGTTCATTCACTATTAGTGCATAAAGCGGATAAAAATGAACATCCAAATAAATGGAGAAGAACAATGTATTTTGTTTATGTCAATGATGGGTGTTCTTTTTGGCCAGGATGGACAGCAAAAAGAGAACTACTTGACAGATATGATTGGAGAGACTCTTGATAGGAACTGATGTAAAGGTATACCAACCAGACTTTCACGAAGACTTCAGAGGAGATATCTGGACAAATTGGGATGAAAGAGAATGGATAGAATATGATTGGAGATTAGATAAATTTTCTACATCATCAAGAGGTGTTCTAAGAGGGTTACATGGTGACCAAAAATCACATAAATTAGTAAGTTGTGTTTACGGAGAAGTATATCTTGTTATTGTTAATCCAGAAAAAACTAAATGGGATTGGATTATATTGAGTAATAGAAATAAGAAACAAGTATTGATACCACCAACTTATGCAAATGGTCATTATGTCTTAAGTCATAAATGTGTATTTCATTATAAGTATTCTTATGATGGAAACTACCCAGATGTAGGAGACCAATTTGTTGTTAAATGGAATGACCCAAGTCTAAATATAGATTGGCCATCCAAAAATCCAATATTATATGATAGGGATAGATAATGTATTACAACTGGCAATTAATAAACGATAGTATCACAGATAGTGATAAAGTAGCACTCACTCGTTTTATAAACGAACCTAATCAAAGATTCACACAAGGAGAAAAGGTAAGGGAGTTTGAAGAAGAGTGGTGTAAATTTTTAGGATGTGCACATAGTGTCTATGTAAATTCTGGAGCATCAGCAAATTATATAATGGCATCTATGATGAAAGAACAGAAAGGTCTTGGTGAGGTTATTGTATCACCATTAGGATGGGTGAGTGATGTATCACCCTTAGTAAACTTAGGTTTTACACCAGTCTTTGTTGATGTTGACATGAGCAATATGTCTATAACATTAGAGAACATCAAACGAGCAGTAACAGACAAAACGGTGGGAGTTACCTTAGTTCATGTCTTGGGATTTAATGCTATTACAGATGAGATGGTACATTTCTGTAGAGACAATGATTTGTTTTTGATTGAAGATTGTTGTGAGGCACATGGTGCAACTAACAACGGAGATAGAGTTGGAATATATGGTGATGTATCTAACTTTTCTTTTTACTTTGGTCATCATATAACTTCAATTGAAGGTGGTATGGTATGTACTAACGATTATAATTTATGGGATATGGCAAAGTTGTTTAGGTCTCATGGTATGACAAGAGAAGCGTCTGATACATTACAAGACAAATATAAATTAAAATATCCAGACAACAATCCATTATTCACATTCGCAGTACCTGGATATAATGTGAGGAACCAAGAGATAAATGCAGTATTAGGTATATCTCAACTTAATGGTAGTAATCGTATGGGTTCAAGACTTATAGGAAATATAAAAAGAAGACAAGAGAATTTTGATACTTGGTTACATTGGTTAGATTCTAAGATGTTCTACACAGACTTTTTAGTAGAGGGAAATAGTAACTTTGCACTTCCTTTGATTCTAAATGACAAAGACCCAGAGTTATTCAAAAGGGTTTGTCAGTTACTTGAGGATGAACGAGTGGAGTATCGTAAGGGAACTGCTGGTGGTGGTAATCAAGCAAGACAACCTTACTTGGATAAATATGATTTTGTAGAACATAATTTAGACAATGTAAATCACATACATGAGTATGGATTGTATATTGGAAATCATCCAGAGTTAGAGGATGAGAAAATAGTAAAATTAGCAAATAAACTAAATGGAGTATGAGATGAATAAAAAAGCACTAATAATGACTTGGGAAAAATACCAAGACCACGAAGTAATCTATCCTTACTATAGAGTACAAGAGAGTGGATATGAAGTTGATATTATGTCTAATAAAGTAGGCATGATTTATGGTATACTTGGGACATATAATGAGTGTACTAAGTCGGTATTTGATTTAAATGAAGAAGAACTATTTAACAAATACTTAGAAGACTACGACTTGTTGATTATTCCTGGTGGAGTAAAATCACTTGAAAAACTAAGACAAGAACAATCGGCGTTAAACTTTATCAAAGAGTGGGATTCTCGTGGTAAAACTATCGGTTCTATCTGTCATGGTGGACAGATGTTAATCTCTTCTGGTATAGTGAATGGTCGTGATGTATCTGGTTACTATAGTATAAAGGATGACTTGATTAATGCTGGTGGTAACTTTGTTGACGCAGAATCAGTAGTGTCTGATAACTTAATATGTTGCCCACATTATAAATGGATGGGACAATGGATGAACAAGGTTATTGAGATAAATAATGCCGTATGAAAAAACTATAGTAAAAAAACCTTGGGGTTATGAATACTTAGTTTATCAAAACGACAAAGTTGCACTTTGGTTTTTACACATACTTGATGGTCAACAAACATCAATGCATTGTCATCCTAAGAAAACAACTGGACTTATCTTGTTAGATGGAGAAGCGGAAATATCTTTCATGAGTAATTCATTTAAGATAAAACCAGTAACGAAGACGATGATAAGAAAGGGTTTGTTTCATTCAACCAAAGCAATATCAGAAAATGGTGCTTATGTTTTTGAGATAGAAACACCAGTTGATAAACATGATTTGGTTAGGTTAGAAGACAAATATGGTAGAGAGGGAAAAGAGTATGAAGATAGTACTCACGAGACACCGAAACAAGAAGATTGTTTATGGATAGATGGTACTGATAATGAGTATAATTTCTCTAATTGTAAGATAAAAGTTGAGACCACAACTACTTCTGATATCTTTTATGAAAAAGACAATGACCAAAATGTTGTGTTCTTGGATGGTGGGATTAAGACAAGTGATGGAATGATGGTTGCTCAAGCAGGAGATGTTGTAGCAGTAGGTGTTATTAAAAAACTAATAAAACTATATCCTATACTTGATAAGAATACTAAAATAATGACTATATACAGATGATTGAAAACGAATTTCCACCTGAATTTAAAGTAGACGAGTCTCAAATCGCAATAGATTTTGATGGTGTAATTCATAACAACAACAAAGGTTGGCATGATGGTACTTGTTATGGAGAACCGATAGAGGGTTCACTTAAAGCAATTAAACATCTATGGTACTCAGGTCATACCATAGTAATATTTACTGCTAAAGTAAAACCAGATAGACCACTTGTTGATGAAAAAACTGGTATGGAGTTAGTTCAAGAGTGGTTGGATAAGTATGGATATAGTAAATATATTACTGAGATAACTTGTGAAAAACCAAGAGCAATATTATACATAGACGATAAAGCATATCGTTTTGAAAATTGGAATGATACAATAGAGGATTGGGATGGAACAGAATTATAAAAGAGAAATATTTAAACGAGCGTCTTTATGTAGAAACTTTGAAAATGAGACATTCAAACAGATACAAAAGAAGAACATAAAATTTCCAGTATATCTTTCAGCAGGTCAAGAGTATATTTCTGCTACGATATCACATTATGTCCAAAGTTTAAATGTAAACCCAGATATATTCATACAACATAGAGGACATTCTACTTATTTATCTTTTGGTGGAGACCCAATAGAATTAGTAGATGAACTACTTGGTAAACCAAGTGGATGTGCAAATGGTATGGGTGGTTCAGCATCAATACAATGTAAAGATAAAAACATCTATGGTCACGATGGGTTGATGGGTAGTAATGTAACAATAGGAACTGGTTCTTGTTACGCAAGTAAGAGACCGACAATAGTATTTGTAGGAGATTCTGCTATTGAAGAGGATTATGCAATAACTTCATTGGGTTGGGCAGTGACAAAAGACTTACCAATATTATTTGTGGTAGAAGACAATAATCTATCAATACTAACAGAGAAAAAAGTTCGTAGGACTTGGGACATACATGAAGTGGCAAGAGGATTTGGTATGAGAGCATTCAATATACCAGACAACCCTGAGATAATACGAGAACACTTAGATGGAGTATTTACCTCACCACTATTGTTGAATATCAACACAATAAGAAAGTACTGGCATTCTGGAGCAGGTAACGATGATGAAAATGCTTTTGATAGATACGAAGAGGAAATGAAAACTATAGAAGATGGAAAAGAAATACACGAAGAGTATAAAAATAAGGTTAATAAAATATGGCAAAGTCAGTTAGAGAAACAATAAAAGAAATAACAAGAAAACATCTTACTGAAAAAGATGGTTTGTGTTTTGGGCAATGTCTTACAGCAGTTGGTTGGGTAGGTGGAACATTACCCGAATTGTATGAAGAAGATGGTATGGTTGAGGTAACTACTGCTGATGTTGCTAATGGTGGGTTTGTTGTAGGTGCAGGACTACAAGGAAAGAGACCGATTTATGTAGTTAGGTATCAAGGATTTCAATGGTACAATGCTGCAATGATTGTAAACTATGCATCAAAGTCAAAGGAAATATGGGACATACCTTGTCCGATATTAATCAGAAGTATTGCTATGGAAGGTGGTATGGGACCAGTAGCAGGTTCATCACATCACTCATTATACCAAAGGATGCCTGGAACGAGAATAATAGCACCGATGACACCAAGAGAGTATGAGTTTGCTTATGAGATGTTTACAGACCACGATGATGTATATCACATTTCAGAACACAGAAGAAGTTATGACAACACAGAAAATTTACCTGATATTTATGAGGATGAACCAGATGTGGTTTTGATGCCTATCGGAATAACGAGATTTGATGCCATAGAAGCAAGAAAAATTCTAAAAGAAAAATATAATAGGTCGGTAAGTATATGTAATATGCTATGGATTAAACCTTGGAGTTGGAATAAGAGTATGTGGAAAGTTGAACTTAATAAATCAAAACATGGTGGATTAGTATTAGACGATGACTACGAACAAGGTGTAGCGAGTTACTTCGCAAAACAGATGATGTTAGAACGAAACTTCTCACAGAAAAAAGTTCATACATTAGGGTTAGACCATAGGACTGCAGGATTTCATCCAGATGTTGACAATCTACCACCAAGTCCAGAAAAAATAGTAGAAAAGGTATTAGAGATATGTTACAATCATTAAAAAATAAAAAGGTATTAGTTACTGGTGGTGGTGGTATGATAGGAAGACAACTCGTCAAACTATTACAAGATAAAGAATGTGACATTTATGTCGCTGATTTAAAAAGACCGAAAGATATAGATGGTATTACATACAGAAAAGTTGACTTAACTAATTACGATAGTTGTGTTTCTGTATGTCATGGTATGGATATTGTTTTTAATTTAGTTGGTATAAAAGCGTCACCAAAAATTATAGAGGAAAGACCAGCAGATATAATGACACCCATGTTACAATTCAATACGAATATGATGGGTGCAGCAATGAAGAGTGAAGTTGATTGGTATCTGTACACGAGCACAGTTGGAGTGTATCCACCAGCAGATGTATTTGTAGAGGACGATGTTTGGAAAGGATATCCATCTAAACTTGATTGGTTTGGTGGATGGGCAAAAAGAATGGGTGAGTTACAAGCAGAAGCATATTCAAAACAAAATGGTAAATCAAATGTATCAATAGTTAGACCAGCAAATGTATATGGAGAATATGATAACTTTGACCCAGAAAGTTCTATGGTGGTTCCATCACTAATACGAAAAGCGTATGAGAATGAAGTTGTTTCAGTTTGGGGTGATGGTTCTCCAATCAGAGATTTCATATACGCAGGTGATGTGGCAAAAGGTATGTTACATATGGTTGAGAATAAAGTAACAGAACCAGTAAACCTTGGTAGTGGGACTGGAGTAACTATAAAAGAATTAGCAGAGACAATAACATCTGAATTTAAAAAAGAAATTACCTGGGATACAGACAAACCTATGGGTGATATGGTTAGAATGTTTGATACAAAAAGAGCGGAGTCATATGGATTTAAACCAAGTGTTAGTTTACAAGATGGTATTTCAAAGACAATAAAATGGTTCCTTTCAAATGTTAGTTTAATAGACGAAAAATATCATGCCTTTACAAAGTAAATCAGTTCTAATAACAGGGTCAAGTCGTGGTCTTGGTATGTACTTAGCAATAAAATTTGACAAAGAAGGTCATAATGTAATCCTAACTGGAAGAAATGAGAAAGACTTAAAGTCAGTACAAAGTCAGTTAAAAAATGATTCAGTAATAGTGGTCGGTGACTTAAGAGATTATGGAGATTTACTGAATATAAACTATGAATCCAGAGTCAATAATGTCTCTGTATTGATAAATAACGCAGGAGTTGTTTGTCCTGGGTTATCATTAGAATTATTAAAGGTTGAGACTATTACCGAAATGATTGATGTTAATTTACTATCACCTATTGTCTTGACCAAATTACTATACGATAAAGTAGATGATATTATTAATATCAATAGTATGGTTGGTTTAGAACCTAAAAAACATAGAACAATATATGGTTCTACAAAATTTGGATTAAAGGGATTTTCAGATAGTTTGAGATTGGAAAGTGATAAAAATATAGTTGATGTTTATCCAACTCGTATACAGACATACCCAGAAAGAAAGAATTGTATGGATATAAAATTTGTCTGTGATAAGATATATGAGTCTTATTCTAAAAAACTAAACAAAGATTTAATCTTAGATGGGAGATTGAAATGAAAAAAATTTTGATATGTGGAGCAAGTGGTTTTGTAGGTAGAAACCTTTTAGACGCTTTTACTGAAACAGCAGGATATGAGGTAAGAGCCACTTGGAATAAAAACGCAAATTTGACCGATGTATATCACAACGATGTTGAGTGGGTTCACGCAAATCTAACTAATTCAGATGATGTGAAAAAGGTGTTTAGTGGTGTAGATATAGTTTTACAATATGCTGCTATATCAACAAGTATGAAGGATGCAGTAGAAAAACCATACATTCATGTTACGGACAATGTCGTAATGAACTCTTTGATGATGAGAGAAGCACACGAACAAGGTGTAGAACATTTTATATTCCCAAGTTGTACTGTAATGTATGAACCATTAGAAAGACCAGTAAAAGAAAAAGATTTTAAGGGTTACATAGATAATGATAATATTTATTTTGGTGGTGGGAGTACAAAAGTTTACTTAGAACAAATGTGTGAGTTTTATTCACAATTAGGAAACACAAAATATACGGCGATTAGACAATCAAATATCTATGGAAAGTATGATACTTTTGATTCTGAAGAGGGGCATTTTTTTCCTGCTACAATTGATAAGGTATTGAAGTCTGAAGATAGTATAAGTGTTTGGGGAGATGGAACGGAGAAAAAAGATTTACTATATGTTGAAGATTTAATAGAACTAATAAAACTTATTATCGGAAGACAAACTAATGAGTTTCAATTAGTTAATGCTGGTTATGGAAAATCATTTACCATAACTGATATCGTAAAAAGTATAATAAAAGGGTTTGGAAAAGACTTGAAAATAAAATATGATACGACTAAACCATCAAGAAAAGTTGGATTAGAATTAGACATAAGTAAGTCTGAAAAGGTATTTGGTTGGAAACCAAAATATAATTTAGAGAGTGGTATAGAAAAATTAACACATCATGAGAGATTAAAATGAACATATTAATTACTGGAGCAACTGGGTTTGTGGGTAGTCATATGGTTGACTACATACTGAAGTATGCAATACGACCAGACCAAAAAGTGTATTGTACAAAACGATGGATGGAAGATACAAAAAATTTAGACCATATCAATCACGATTCATTTGAGTATATTGATTGTGATTTACTTGATGGTATGTCTGTAAAGAGAGCAGTAGAAATATCAAAACCAAGTAAGGTATTTCATTTTGCAGCACAGAGTTTTCCAGAAGTAAGTTTTAAGATACCAGTAGTAACATTACAGACAAACATAATAGGGACAACACATTTATTAGAGTCAATAAAAGAGTCAGACTACGACCCAACGATAGTTAGTGTTTCTTCTTCAGAGGTTTATGGAAATCCAAATGAAGATGAGATTCCTATCACAGAAGAAAATCCTATCAGACCTGCTAATCCTTATTCAATATCAAAAGTGGGTCACGATTTGATGTCACAATACTATCATAAAGCATATGACATGAAGATAATTACAACTCGTATGTTTAGTCACGAGGGAGCGAGAAGAGGTAAACAATTCGCATTATCATCTTTCGCACATCAAATAGTACAGAATGAAAAAGGTATTGGTGATGGGTTTGTACGACATGGAAATTTAGATTCAGTTAGAACTTATAATCATATTGAAGATGCTATTCAAGCATATTGGTTGTGTTCAAATAGTGACAAGTATGGGGAAGTTTATAATATCGGTGGTGATTATACTTGTACGGTTGGAGAAGCGTTAGATATGTTGATGTCAAAATCAACTACTAAAGTTGAGAAGAAACTGGACCCAGAAAGAGTAAGACCAACAGACATCACATTACAAATACCAAGTAGTGATAAGTTTAGAAATGAATTTGGATGGAGACCACGAAAAAGTTTGACTCATATTTGTGATGATTTATTAGATTACTGGAGAAAGATATTATAATGTTAGTTACAGTTGCTATATTAAGTATTAGAGAAGAGGTTTCTGGTGTAGTAAAATTTTTATATGATAAAGCATATACACCAGAGGATGTAGAGGTTATCGTCAGAATTGATGAAGAAGATGGTAAAGGACAAGACTACATAGACAATATATCTGGAATACATAAAAATGTCAGAGTCATAGTCGGAAAAAAGATGTGGGGATATTGTAGTGCACCAGATATGCACAAAGAGATTTATGAAGAGATGAAGGGGGAATTTTTATTCATATTAAATGACGATATTACTGATATAACTAAAGGTTGGGATTCTGTTATAAGAAGTTTTTCTGGTACAATGACATTACTATCAACAAGTAATGATAAAAATATTTTTGATTTTGGAATATATCCTAAAAAATTCATTGAAGTAAACGGAAGACTTCAGTATAGTTGTTTTATGAACTGGGATTTACAAGCGTGGTATAAGTATTTTCCAGAACTTATAGTGTGTCTAAGTCAAGAAGATTTGTATGTAGCACATACACCATCAGCAGGATATGGTGGGGCTGTTTCACTTGGTCTACATTGTGAAGGTCTACACACACAACCTGGTCAGTATGAGTATCCTTGGAGTAGACTTCACCTTGATATAGATGGTGAGGTTAGGAGTTCGGATGTACAACCGAAAGGTTTGAATAAGTGGTATAAGATATGTAAAGTTGATGTACCAAATTTAAAAAAATGGTTAAGAAAAAATACAGAGTGGATTCGTAGTGACATGCCCGAAGACTGGGTTGAAGTTGATTATGCTGGTAGTTTGAATAGTGGGTGTGATTGTTGCGATGAAAAAAAAGTAAAAGAAAGCGGATTATTAAGGAGTTAAATTATGTCAAAAAAAGAAAGAAAATTTTTACCAACATTGAACGAATTGATAGACAGACTTAGTATACATCAGTTAAAAGAAGTGTTTATTCCAGAGAACAAAGAGAATTATGCTACAGAAATAAAAGATATAATGCACGACATTGATATGATATTAGAGGATGAGAGTGCAGAAATAACTGCTGAGACTATTCGTTCTATTGTTGTTCTCTCTCAAATGAATACTCATATTTGGTATAACGAATCTAAGGTTCGTAAAGGAGATAAAGATGGTAATCTTCATTTAACACATGGTTTGAATGGTATAAGAAATACTGCAGCAAATAAAATAGCAGAATGTGTGGGTGGTAGAAAAGACTATAAGATTGATTGTCTTGCATCAGAATTTAAAGATTGGGAGATTTCTTGGTAACAACAGATAAATTAGTTTCTGTATTATTTAATTCAATTAATACTGAACAATCGGTTAAGACAACTCGGTATCTTCTTGATAGAGCTCAATACCCAGAGAGGGTAGAGGTAATAATAAATTTTGATGTAGAGGATTATGAATATCATACTCTTAAAGATATGTTTAAAGAGTTTGATAATGTTAAGATTGTTCATACACCAAAAGGATACGGATATTGTGATGGATTAAGATTTAACCATGAATCGTTTGATGTTTCTTGTGGTGAGTTTATAATGATTTTCAATGACAAAGTTGAAGAGATAACCGCAAATTGGGACAACTTGATAGCACAGTATAGTGGTAAACTTTTGTTCTTGACCATTAATGAGATAAGTGATGTTGATGGGACAAGACAAGAATGGCATGAATTGTTTGATTTTCCGTTGGTACATAGAAAGTGGATTGAAATTACTGGTAGAGTGGTGTATACTATGTCACCAGCATCGGACTTATACCCAATAGTAAAGTATTTTCCAGAGATAGTAAGACCAAGTGGGATAGACTTAATTCACTTTCCAGGTCATACAGCGTCAACGGAAACTGATGGGATGTGTTTTTTGATTGAGAATGAAGATTATCCTTGGAATAAAAAAGTACTATATGATGGAGTTCCGATTTATCATTATGAAGCATTACAGAAAATAGATATACCAAGAGTAAAAAGATTTTTAGAATTAAACCCGGAGTATAAGGTATGAAGAAACCAGAAGTTACAAAAGGATGTTGTGTACCCAAAGGTTGGGGTGAGGAAATTGTTATAGAAAATAATGAAATGTATTGTGGTAAAGTCTTAGTGTTCAACGAGGGGTGTAGATTTTCTATGCACTATCACATGAACAAGGACGAAACTTGGTATGTAGAAGAGGGGGAGTTTTTATATAGATGGATAGATACTAAGATAGGAAAGAAACATGAAGACAAATTAAGTGAAGGTGATGTCGTCAGACAAAGACCTGGACAACCACATCAGATAATAGCATTAACTGATGGTAGAATATTTGAAGTATCTACATATCATGAAGACTCTGATTCATACAGAGTAATACCAGGAGATAGTCAAAAATGAGAGTATTATTAACGGGGTGTCATGGATTTATAGGTCGTAATATTAATGACGAATTAATGAAACGAGATGATATAGATAGTGTTATCTGTATAGAAAAAGATTATATGAACTTTGAGGGATGGGAAAAAACTTTATTTAAATCAGTAAACGAATGTGATGTTGTACTTCATGTCGGAGCAATTTCTGATACTATGTTACAAGACCCAAATGAAATGATGAAATATAACTACGAGTTCAGTAGAGTTCTGTTTGACTACGCACAAAAATGTAAAAAGAAAGTTGTGTATTCATCTTCTGCAGCTAATAAGGGTGATGGTGGACAAACACCATCAAATTTATATGGTTGGTCAAAATACATTGCAGAACAATATGGTGTTAAGTCGGTTGATAATTTTTATGCTCTAAGATACTTTAATGTATATGGACCAGGAGAACAGAATAAAGGTAATATGGCATCAGTAGCATTTCAAGCACATAGAAAGGGAGAGTTTAAACTATTTCCTGGAAATCCAAAAAGAGATTTTGTATACATAAAAGATGTCGTAAGTGCAACAATACATCCAATATTCAATCATATTATTCCTGGTATTTATGAAGTTGGTAGTGGAGAAGAAAGAACTTTTGAGGATGTTTTGGATTTAATGGGGGTTAAGTATTCATATAGAGATGGTGTTGAAGTACCAAATGGATATCAATATTACACAAAAGCAAATAAAATTGAGTTTATGACTGGTTGGGAACCTATTTATAATTTAGAAAATGGTATTAAAGAATATAAAGAGTATTTAGAAATATGAAATTATTGGTTATAGGAGACAAATGTACTGATGTTTTTGTATATGGTTCTGTTGATAGAATCTGTCCAGAAGCTCCAGTACCTGTTTTAAAGTCAGATAAACAAACAGACAATCCTGGAATGGCGGGAAATGTCTATGTTAATATAAACAAAATAAACAAATCATTTTTCAAAGAAAAATTTGACACAGAATTGATTAGTAATTCAAATCAAATATACAAGACAAGATATGTTGATGAGAAGTCAAATCAAATGTTACTACGAGTTGATGGTCACGATTATTCAGACGAAAGATTTGACCCAAGTATGTTAAACGAAAATTATGATGCTATTGTAGTAGCAGATTATGACAAAGGGTTCTTATCAGAAGAAGACCTACAATTGATATCTGAAGTAGCACCATATACTTTCATAGACACTAAAAAGAATTTTGGTGATTGGATTCTCGGATATAGTTTTATAAAAATAAATGAGAAAGAATGGAACGAAACTTCTGATTGGGAAAAAGTTGATGAGATAAAAGATAAATGTATAGTGACACTTGGTTCAGAAGGAGCAAGGATTGGAGATAGAATTATTCCTATAGTTCATCCAGTTGAGGTCAGAGATTTATCTGGAGCAGGAGATACTTTCATGTCAGCATTTTCTTTGTGGTATCTTGATAAAGTTGAGACTACTGATTATGTTGAAGAACTTATTGACTCTTCTATTAGGTTTGCAAATCAAATGGCATCAAGGGTGGTTAGTCACCAAGGAGTTACGACACCTTGAACATACTGATAAAGGTTACTGGTTTTATAGGTGATACTCTGTTTTCAACTTCAGTAGCAAGACAAATAAAAAGAGAGAGACGAGATTGTTTGATTGACTATAAGATTCCAGTCCATCAACCATATGAATTATTAGAACTGGATAATAATATAAATAGAGTATTTTTACCTAACGAGGATGTAGAAGAATCTATGTATGACGAGGTATACACATTACCAGCATGTACTCAACAAGACCCACCAACAATACAATTTCAAAAACATTGTGGATTAAAAGAATTAGACCCGTCATATGAGATTAAAGTGACATCAAGTTCAATGGAAGTAGTTGCCGACATGATGAGACCATATAAAAGTCAAGGTAAAAAGATTGTGGCGTGGCAAGGTAATTGGGAAGAGAAGAGTTTTGGGTTTACACCAGAAGAATATGAAATAGGAGACAACAAAGACCCTGGGTATGGTGGTAGAAGACGAGATATAAATAGTATTGTAGATAGATTATCACAACATTATAATATGATTATGGTTGGTTTCCCAAGTGGAGTTAGACAACATGAAGTTGGTTTATTAACATCTGGTATATTCACTCATACTGCTGCTATACTATCTCAATGTGATTATATGGTTGGTGGAGAAAGTGGATTGATAAACTTAGCAGCAGGTGTTGGGACAAAAACCATAATAACTGGGGATTATGTTCATCAATTATATGGTTGGAATGGTGTTATTAGAAAATTAAAAGAGCCAAAGTTAGGACCAGAGTTTTACTTCGGTGGTGGTAAACATAAATCATTGAATCCATATCTTAGTGATGAAGATGTGGTAAAAGAAATTATTAAAGAGATAGGAGTATAAAATGAAAAAAGTTTTAATTACTGGTGTAGGTGGTCTGTTGGGGTCACGGTTTAGTAAGTGGTTGGTAGATGAAAAAAAAGATGTAAGTGTCATAGGAATAGATGATTTTTCTGGTGGTTACGAAGATTTCGTTGATGAAGAAGTTACATTATATAACAGAGAACTATCAACAGATGATATTAGTGATATCTTTGATATACATAAACCAGATTATGTTTGTCATTATGCAGCATATGCTGCTGAGGGGTTGTCTCCTTTCATTAGAAAATTTAATTATAGAACAAACATGATTTCTAATGCTAATATTATAAACGAATGTATAAAACATGATGTGAAAAGAGTTGTCTTTACATCTTCAATGGCAGTATATGGTAGAGGTAATCCACCTTTCGGTGAAGATGAACAACCATCTCCAGTTGACCCATATGGTATAGCAAAATATGGATGTGAGTTAGACTATAGAGTGGCAGAAGAACAACATGGACTTGACTATTGTATCATCAGACCACACAATGTATATGGTATTAACCAAAACATTTGGGACAGATATAGAAATGTATTAGGGATATGGATGTATAACATAATGAACGATGGAAAGATTACAGTATTCGGAGATGGTTCACAAAAAAGAGCATTTACTTACATGGATGATATAAATCAACCACTATGGGAATCTGTAACATCACCAAGAGCAAGTAAAGAGATAATAAATGTTGGTGGTCCAGTTAGTTGTACAATATTAGAAGCAGCAGAGACACTACAAGAAGTTGTTGGTTATGGTGATATTGAGTTCTTAGAGAATAGACACGAGGTAAAATATGCTTGGAGTACTCATGAAAAGTCAGAAGACATACTTGGGTATTCTTTTAAGACCAACTTAAAAGATGGATTAAAAAAGATGTGGGACTGGGCACAAAAACAACCAGAAAGACCAAGACAGAGTTGGGATAGTTATGAATTAGATAAAGGTATCTATGATTTTTGGAAGAATAAATGAAAGACTTGGTAGTATATTATAGAACAAGTGATGCTGGATATCCAAAAGATAAACCAAGTTATGTAAATAACTTTAGTTGTCTATACAATTTTCTTAAAGAGTTTCCATTTAAAAGTGTAAACATCATAGTCATGGCAGATAATGTCTCTGATGAGACCAAAGAGAAACTTGAAAAAGAATCAAGTGGTTTGGATATTCATTACACAAGTATTGGAAGTTCAGCAGGAACATTCCATAATGTATTTATGGACTCGTTAAATCTTGATGATGATACGATTGTGTATTTTCTTGAAAATGATTACATCCATGCTCCTAATTCTATGAATGCATTATTTGATGGGTTTGATATTGGAGCACACTATGTCACATTGTATGACCATCCTGATAAATACATAGCATCCCATGATTATGGAGAATCTACAAGAGTAATGAAAGGGGATGTTTGTCATTGGAAAATGACCATCTCAACCACGATGACATTTGCAGCAAAGGTTTCAACACTAATAGAAGATAAAGACATTTGGATAGAAAATACTGGAGGTTCTTATCCAACAGACCACAGAGCATTTACACAACTTAGAGAAAAAGGTAGGACATTAGTTAGTCCAATACCTGGTTATTCAACACATGGAGAAACTGCTTGGTTAAGTCCATTCAGAAATTGGGAGATGATAATATGATATCAGTAGTAATACCTACATACAAATCACCAGAGTATTTAGATTGGTGTTTACATTCTTGTATTGAAGGACAAGTATATGATACAAATGAGATTATAGTTATAGTTGATGGTCATTATGAGATGAGTGAGGGTGTACTGAAAAAGTATGAGGGTAAAATAAAAGTGGTAGATTTAGGAAATAACAAAGGAATGTGTTATGCACTAAATACTGGAATGTGGTATGTTACTAATGAGTGGTTCTTGGTTGTTAATGATGATAATGTTTTTCCATTGGAATGGGATAAAAGATTGGTGGATGATGTAGAGTACTCAAAGAACTTTGAGTTTGGTGATAAATTTATAATTACACCAAGACAAATAGAACCAACTGGACCAAGTATATTTGATTTTGATATTAAAGACTTTGGTACTGATGCAAAAACATTTGACTATGATTCTTTCTGTAAGTATGAGATGAGTATAAAGGAAGATTCTTATAATAGGTTTAAAAATAGTGGAGAAATATTTCCATTTATGATGAAGAAAAAATACTATATGGCAGTAGGTGGTTTTGATTTAATATATCCATCACCATTTATATGTGATTGGGATTTCTTCTTGAAGCTTGAGCTAATTAGTTGTATATTTAGGATGACTTTTAGTACACATTTTTATCATTTCGGAAGTAAGGCAACAAAAAATAGAGATGATGATAAAGAGAAACAAGAGTTTACTGAAAGTGAAGTAGTAGCATCACAGATATTTTACAACAAGTGGGGTTTTCAACCATTAAGACATGAAAACAATTCACATAGTCCAGGAGACACAATAAATGGAATTACCTTTCCAAAAAAATAAACTTCATATCGGTATAGATGTTGATGGAGTCCTAAGAGATTTTTGTAAAGGTCTTTTAGATGTAATAAAGAGTGAGTATCCAAGTTACATGAAAAAGGATACAGAACCTTTACGACATTGGGACATAGAAAAGAACTTTAATGCCACTAAAAAAGAATTACAACAAGTATACTGGGAAGACCATTCTCATCTGATTATGGGTAATTCACCAGATTTTCCTGGAGTGATAACGGAGTTCAATGAATTAACTGATTGGTGTCTTGAAGGAGACCATAAGTTAAGTATTGTTACCTCACAGAAACAACATGCCAGACATCTAACACTTAACTGGTTATCTTCACATGAGTTGAATCCTGGAGCGGTATATTTTGAGAGTGGACCAGACAAATGGAAAGTCCCTATTGATTTCTTACTTGACGATTCTCCAGAAAACTACGAACATTGGGTAAAAGGAAGAGGTAGTGACTTTGGATTTTACCTACAAGATGCTTCATACAACAGACACATCAAAACAAAAAACAGAGTTTATGGTGTAAAACATTTTCAAGAAAGATTAAAAAAACACTTGACTTTATAATAAATCCTTTGTATATTCATATGTGAATAAAAGGAGAAAAACAATGAAGTTAGTTACAGAAGATAAAGTAGTCCTATCAAGTGTAGGATGTGTAATTGATAAGTCAACTGGTATTACCTTTCCCATACATTCAGATGATACGATTGATTGGGATGGTGGTACTCATATCCATGACATAGAAAACGAAGAGTGGTTTGAATCTTTGAGTGAAAAAGACTTTGATATCGTTGGAGAGGTTTCAGATTCATTTCTTTCTGATAAAGAGAAATTTGATTTTGACCAAGGAATGAATGGGTTACTTTAAAAAACCAAAACCAGAAACTATAGCAAAACAAATATTAGAGAACAAAGAAACTTATAAGTTTCAGATTGTTGAACTAAAAAAATTGGTTAATGACAAAGACCAATCAAAATTTGTCAGAGATATGTACCAAGCACTCGTTACTGGTAGAAAGATTACACCAAAGATGTTGGACTCAATTAATAATATTGTTAAGAGAAATCAACCAGTAGAGAGAGAAAAGAAAAGACTAAGAAAAGAAAGAACTCTTCGTAAGTTACAATTCTTATACGATAAATTAGTTGAGGTTAAAAGTAATCAATATCCACAAAGGGTTGTATTATCTATGATGGAAAATACACATAAGTGGGGAAGTCTAACCAAGAAACAGATGGAGTTTGTTAATACCCTCTTTGAAAAAAATATTAAAAAAAGGGAAAAAAACACTTGAATTGTATACAGGTTTTGACTTATATACAAGAATGAGAAATGAGAGATTAACTAAGAATTTAAAAATAAAAGGAAATAAATAATGGCTTATATAAATCAAGAAAAGAAAAAAGAGTTGGCACCAAGAATCAAGCATGTACTTAAAAAACATGGTATGAAAGGTACTCTTTCAATTGATAACTATTCAACAATAAGATTGACACTTAAGTCTGGTTCTATTGATTTTGGAACTGATTCTATTAACGAGTATTGGTACAAAGACCACTTCGCAGATAACCCAGAAGCACTTGGTTTTCTTAGTGAAGTTAT
>VMHT01216612.1_pt1 | contig 27321 bp, 38 predicted proteins | sample 4693611 | NCBI WGS metagenome assembly VMHT01 (sample SAMN12280063, study PRJNA550983) | marine metagenome | isolation source: seawater sampled from same location over 5 years 0.02-0.2 micron viral filtrate | place: USA: collected off the coast of southern California halfway between the port... ...
AGGAGCAAACCAAACACTATTAAACCCTTATTTTATATGTATTTAATAACTGTTATTTTATCAGTTCCGATCTATTCTTATAGAAAGACTACCGGTGTTTTTTATTGGCTTGAAAATATAGAACTAGATGCATGATATACACGTATTAAAAAAAAGTATTGACTCTATAGTTGACTTCTATATTCTGGACACATCGAAACAATAAATAAAAGGAAATAACAATGCATACAATTATTAAAGATCTATCTTACAATGCTAAGAATAAAAACAGCAAGCCAGTCCCACGTATTTGGCTTGACGCTAAAGAGCTAAAAGCGTTTGACGTTAAGAAAGGTGATAGGTTCGATAAACTTATTTCAAATGGTATTGTAATTATTCGTTTCAATAGTGAAGGCAAAAGAAAAGTTTCTGGTACTGACACTAGACCGGTAATAGATATAAACGGTGCTTTTTTAGAACCATTCTTTAAAGGTGCTAAACAATACAAGGCTACATTTATTAGAGCTAATGAAACTCAATACTCAAATACTAATGATATAACTATTCAAAAGGTGGCTTAAAATGGATATGAATTTAATAGAAAAAATCAATATGCAATATGCTAGCGAAAAAACAGAACTATTAGAGCAATTAAAAAGTAAAGAGATTAGTAGAGAATTATATGAAAACTATTTACAGCAATTAGCACAAGCCTATAATATGGATATTGTAGACGCTACACTAGAAAATTAATTAATAGAAAGGAACTAATATTATGTTTAATGGGAAAATAATCAAAGCCGGTATGAACGCAAAAACAATTAAAGGTGACGGCTCAGAATTTGAAACGGCTATCTTTTACGGTACGCCTTTTAAGATGTTTATAGAGAAAGCCGGCAAAAAGCTGCAAGTCAATTCTTGTGCTTTTGCTGATATAGCTAAATGTTTTGAACCTTGTTTATATAAAGCCGGAAGGGGAAAGTTTTCAAGCGTACAAAAAAGCCGTACTGATAGAACTACTCTATTCTATACCGATAGAAGTTTATTTTTAGCTTTACTTGTAAAGGATATAGAAAAATTCGAAGTAAGGTGTATCAAGAATAATATAAAACCTTGCGTTAGGCTAAACGGCACTACCGATATACAATGGGAAAAAATAAAGGTTCCTAAATATGATATGAATATTTTTGAAATATTTCCTAATGTTCAGTTTTACGACTACACTAAAATATATAAACGTGACGTTTCAAATATTCCTAACTATCATTTAACATGGTCTTATTCACAAGCTAATAAAGATTATGCTAAAGAATATAAGACGGCTTTAAATAATGGTATGAATATAGCCGTAGTATTTAGAGATAAACTTCCTGCAGCTTTTTTAGGCTTGCCGGTTATAGACGGTGATAAAGACGACTTAAGGTTTTTAGATACCAAAGCCGTAGTTGTAGGTTTAAAGGCTAAAGGTGACGCTAAAAAAGACGTTTCCGGTTTTGTAATAGACATATAGAAAGGAACTAACAAAATGAAAATTAACATTACTAAAAGACAAGCACGACTTATCTATGATTTAATTGATATGGAAATAGACGATGTAAGAAAGGCTAATAAAGAAAGGCGATACGGTAAAACAAAACTTTATGACTATGCACGATATTTAAAAAGGCTAAAGGATAAAGTAAAGGATGAAGGCAATAGAGATTGTTACTATATATAAAAAGCTGCAACACCTGGAAAAAGCTGCAGGATATACTTTAGGCTTGACGTATCTATAAAAAACATTTAGGTGATTAGAAAAGAAAGGATAAAACAAAATGACTAAACAAGTAATGACAATAGACTATGATCAAGCCTTAGCATTAGTTAAGAAAAAGGATAAGCTAACACCGGAACAATATTCAAAAGAATTTTGGAAACTATGGAAACCTAAGAAAAAAGAAAGGATAGAAAAATGAGTGTGACAAAAATACAACACCTATATTTAGACATGGATGGCGTAATTGCTGACTTCTACACCTTACTTTCTGAATGGTTTAAAGTAGACCATTGGAAAGAGATTAAAACAAGAGAGGAAATACTTGAAAGATTAAAAGGTTCAAGTTTCTTTTCAGAAATACCGGTGTTCAGTAATACATATTTAATATTAGATATAGTTGATTATTATACTGAAGGTAATTGGTCTATATTAAGTACACCTTTAGAAGGTGACTTTGAAAACTCAGTTAAGCATAAAGATATATGGCTTGATAGAGTGTTAGAGCAAGCCGGAATAGAAACTATACGAACTAGAAATAGATTTTATAGTCATAAGAAATGGGAATTTGCAGAACCTAATACCGTTTTAATAGATGATAGACCACAAAATATAAACGACTTTATAAAAGCCGGTGGCTTAGGTATAAGGTTTCAAGCTAACGAAAGTTACTTATCTAAGCTAGTGCAGAAACTAGAGAAATTATATAGGTGAACCGATGGAACAATTTTTAATTTACTATACACTACTAATAGCGTTTATGCTTTTGCTGATGGTTATTGTAGTTGTGTGCGACCACATAAAATTAATGCGTCCCTTTTGGGAAATAGAAAAGAGATATAAAAAAGAGTTAGAAAGTATAAGAAAATAAAAAGCTGCAACCAGGTTTTTTGTTTGACCGGTGTATTTAATTAGTATAGAAAAGTAATAAGAGATAAATAACACTAGCTAAGAAAGGAAATAACAATGGCTAAATTAGATCACATAAAAGTTAATCACCTATCCTATAGGCTTGTCGATGCTAGACAGCGTAACGGTTCAGTAGGAACTACTAAGAGTAATAACATAGGATGGATGAAAGAAATAGTAGCCGTAAACGGTCACGACCCTAGATGTTTCTTTACTAAAAGGTTTATCACCATAGAGTCTAGACTAAAGCAAATACTAAACGGTCATATCTAATATGGCTTTAACTTTAATATTAATTGGTATGCTGATAGTAGTTTTTGCTTACTGCTATTGGCTATCCGGAGGGTTCAAGTAATGAAAACTATAGACTTAATAAAAATACTTTTAGAAACTGGCGACTTAAACAAGCCTATTAAATTCTACTCAATAGATAGCGATGAAGTAGGTGCAGAAGTAAAGTGTATTGAGTTTCAAGATATGCATAATACAATAGGCTATATTAATATAGAAATGAAAAAAGCTGCAGGAGATAAATCATGATCTGCTATAGTGCTTTTGATGGGTCTAGTTGTGTACAGCAAGCCTACAAAACTTTAGGTATAACTTTTGATGGTAGTAGAAATAAATACTACGCTAGTGAGCTAGACCCTTATGCTCAAGCCGTAACCAAATATAACTTTCCAAACACTATATTTTTAGGTGACGTTAGAAACGTAGACTATAACGAGCTTGCATCTAAACACGATGTAGATTTGATGGTAGCCGGTTCACCTTGTCAAGATCTTAGCTTTGCCGGTAAAGGCTTAGGCTTTAGTTCCGAAGGTAAACGGTCTAATCTTTTTTGGATATGGCTACAACAATTCAAAGCTGTTAAGCCTAGATATGTTTTAGTTGAGAATGTACGCATGAAAAAACAGTGGCAAGATATGATGTCAGAAGGTTTAGGCTTTGAACCACAAGAGGTAAACTCAAAGCTGCAATCGGCTCAGAATAGGGTAAGGCTCTATTGGTTTGGTAAAAGAGTAGGCGATAAGTATGTACAAGTACCTATACAAGACATAAAAGATTTAGGTATAGTCTTAGGTGATATCGTAGAAGATGAAGTCGATAGTAAATACTTAGCCGGTGATCACCTACAAAAAGGCTATAAAGGTGGCAACCAGTTGAACCCTAACTATAAGTCACAAGCCAATACTATACACGATTTAAACGGCAAAGCCGGTGTAGTATGTGCCGGTACGCATGGCTACGCTAACGGCTACGTCCAGAATGGATGTATACAAGTAGGCGAAACGGCTAATATAAAAGGCTACGATATTATTAAGAGGGTATACAGCGTTAAAGGTAAAGCACCTACGCTGACAACGATGCAAGGTGGTCATAGAGAACCTAAGATAGCCACTAGCGATAAGACTTGGCGAAAGCTGACACCGTTAGAGTGTGAGCGTTTACAAACCTTGCCGGATGGCTATACGCAATACGGTGACTTTGGTGGTGAGCAGTTCGATAAAGACGGTAACTTTATTCGCTACACCACAAAGCCTATCAGCAATACGCAACGCTACAAGATGATCGGCAATGGTATGACGGTTAGTATTATAGCTAAGATATTAGAAGGAATGGAGATATAATGAAAAAGCTGCAACCAGGTTTTTTGTTTGTACTGTTAGTAACGATTTGCTATGTATTAGATGTAACATATAACTATATATTTTAAAGGAGAGAAAAATGTTATTAAATAGAAAAATGGTAAAAGATCTTAGAGCAATATTAGATGATGCTCTTAACGATAATGAAAGTCTTAAACAGTTTATTGTTGAGATTGGTAGTGCTAACTTTAATGATACTGAAGTCACATTCAAAGTTAATCTAAGAATGAACGGTGCTAAGTCACAAAGCGAAAAAGACTTAGAGTTTTATGGTAACATGGATAACTTAGACCTTACCAAAATAGCCAAGCTTGACGGTAAAGACTTCAGCTTGTCCGGTTTTAGACGCAAGGCTAGAACTAAGCCGTACCTCATTCAAGACTTGAAGAATGGTGGTGAGTATATCATTACTACCGATACAGCTAAAAGGTATTTTGGAAAGGAGGTAGCGTAATGAAAGCTATATTGATAGACCCAAAGGCGAAACAAGTTATGCAGATAGATTATAGTGGAGATTACCGACACATCTATGAGCATCTAAGTTTCCAAAACACAGAGGGCATGACGCATAAACCTAGAGCCTTTGATGTGGTTCGTACTCCAACCGAAGGGGATGGTATCTACGTAGACGATGAAGGATTGTACGCACCGGCAGAGGACAAGCATTGGTATAACATAAAGTATAACGATCAAGATATGATGTTAGTAAACCGGAGTCTTGTTATTGGATGCGATGACGAGGGTAACAGTAAGGATTGTGTTTCTACTGTAGAGGATATCAGAAGTCGCATAACGTGGGGAATACCAAAAACGTGGAGCATGGCTAGTGCCTAAGACGTATTACAAAAAGGTGAAGATAACAAAGCCTCGTAATCCTGTGTTCATACGCAAGGCAACCATGTCTATAAACGACAAGCGTGAAAAGGTTGCCAAGCGTAGGCATGAGCATGAGATTTTCCAGGCAAAATTATTAAGAAAGGAATTGAAAGATGACTGAGTTAATTATAAAAAAGTTAATATGGGAGCAGTGTGGATTTACTGAGATTAATGGCATATTTAAATTTAAAGACTGTCAACATTGTGGTGACGAGTGGGAGTATCAATGCTATGAGTGTGAAAGAGAAGAGGAGGATATGAGACATGGATAATAATAAAGATTGGTTTGATAAACATATTATTGTAGACTTTGGTGACTTCAATAATAAAGAAGATAAAAAGAAAGCTGACGATCTAAAAGAAAAGCTGCGAGAGAAACTAGAAGAGGAGTTTAGAGATGACAAGAGAAGTTAAATGGGCGATACTCTTTACACCTTTTGAAGAAGAGGATACTGAGTATGTTAAGGAAGGATGTGGAGCAATGTGGACGCAAGATAGTCCGGTGAAGGTGTTCGATACATATGAAGACGCTAAGAAAGAATGTGCTAAGTGGAACACTGGAGAGATAGTGCGATGGGTAGGAGAACAATATGAATGAAGAAGAACAGCAAGAGGAACATAGTTGCGATGACAACGCAATCTATTATGAGTTTACTGAAGATGGTCACAGATATCATGGGTATGAATGTGGTGTTTGTGGTGAGCATTTACAATCAGGATAGGAGGACACCATGAATGATAAAGTAAAAGAAGAGGCACTAAAGCAAGCGCAGGAGGCTTACATAATATTCCATAAGTTTCTAAAATACTTTGGCTATACTATGTTGTTTCTGATATTCTTGCTGTACCTAAATGATTTCTTCAATGATCCTACAGCGAGTAGGCATCTACCTGAGGAGATAGCAGATCAATATGACCCAAAGGGTCTTAACATAAGGAAAGGAATATAGATGAAACCATATCATAACAAAGGCTTTGGCATGGCTTTCTTTGTAGTGTTCTTATTGCTCATACCTTTACCCATACTAGGACTGTGGGCAGTAGATGGTCAAGATTGGGTTGATAGGTTTACAACCAAATACTTTTCCCCTTGGCAGTCCGAATGTTGGGAGACATCTAAACATGAGAGAGTGTGCAAGGCAGATAACAACTGTAAATTTTGGAGGAACTTTTGCCATGAAGAATAATAATGATGATGAAGGTATAGCTCTACTGCTCACTATAGCCTTAGCTATAACCTTAACTATGGGATTGAACGCAGTTGTTCAGCTTATCCTATGAGTAAATGGGCATATATAATAATAAAGGTGGAGCATGATGCGCCCAATACAGAGCTAATCGCTAGAGAATGTGATTGGGACATAGAGCATGAAACTATTATTGATGCTAAGATAGTGGGTTACGTTGAGCATGATCCAGAGTTTGACTATGAAGTATTACATTAGAGGAGGTGGCAATGGATGAAATGAATCTTATAGATCCAGAGTTTGATAATACAGAGGAGGAGGATAAACAAATTATAAACGAGTTTAAGGAGATAGCTGATGTTATTAGAGACAGCACTGATGTGCATGGCATTTAACATATATCACGAGGCAGGGAATCAATCCATGATAGGACAGATGGCTGTAGGTCAAGTAGTTCTGAATCGTGTAGCCGATAACAGATTCCCGGATACAGTTTGTGAAGTTGTTAAAGAGGCTGTAACATATAAGAATACGAACAAGCCAGTTCGTTGGAAATGCCAGTTCACCTGGTTTTGCGATGGCAAAAAGGATGAACCTAACTTTAACAGTAGGACTTGGAGTCTGGCATTAGAACACGCATCTATTCTGTTGACCAAGACTATTGTGCTTGATATAACAGAGGGAGCGACTCACTACCATGCAACCTATGTGCGTCCTGCATGGGCAAAGACTAAGACTAGGACGACACGAATTGATAAACATATTTTTTACAGATGGGAGAAGTAAATATGACAGAAGCACAGATTGATTATATATTTTGGAGATGTATAGACATACTAAATTACATTTGCAGCATAACTGGTTTGTCTTACGAACTCTTAAACATATTAGTTTTCGTGATAGGACAACCGGCTTTAATACTATTGTTCTATATACTGTGGAGATTTGAGAGAGGAAGGAGAAGAGCATGGAGATAGTAATATATACTTGGGCATTTATCTATGCTATAATACTGCTAGTTGGATTTATCACTAGCGTTATGAGAGTTAAGAGGTTGAACGATGCAGACAAGTAAAGACATAAAGACTATGCTGTCTTTAGCTGACTACTACCTAAATTCCCCCCAGTTTTTATCGCTGAGGGGGAGAACTCAGAAGGACTATGAGTATGTCATATCAAGAGTTATGGCTACACCTATAAGGCATGGCAAGAGTCTAGGAGAGTTAAAGGTGGATAAGGTAACAGTTTCTGATTGTAAGACAGCGTATCAACAATGGCTAGATCGTGGAGTCAGGACAGCTAATATGTCTGCTACTTTAAGTTCTTTACTATTTAATCTAGCAGAGGAGTTTGAATTGGTTAGCCGTAACCCAATGCGTAGCGTCAAGAAGATGCAAACCAAACCACGCAAGGTTATGTGGACAGCCGATCAGGTTAGACTCTTCTGCGACACGGCTTACGCAGAGTATAAGTGGAGAAGTATAGGTCTTATAGTTCAGATGGCATACACGTTTGCTCAAAGGATAGGCGATATGCGTTCACTCAAGTGGGATAGTATAAACTTTGACGAGCGTAGACTAGACTTAGAGCAATCAAAGAAGAGAGCAGAGGTGCATCTTCCTATTAATATAAACATGTTTAGGATGCTAGAGCAACAGCATAAGGACTTTGGTTTCCAAGAATTTGTTGCACCTCATCCCTTTCCTAGAAGTGGTAGCTATGTTAACTACAACGATAAAGAAATAAGCTATATTGTAAACCAGATAAAGGAGAAGGCAAACCTACCAAAGGAACTGACAGCTATGGACATGAGAAGAACAGCTATAACAGAGATGGTTGAGGCAGGAGTAGACACCACTCAGATCATGGCTGTGTCTGGACACAACAGTCCAAACTCAATGCGTCCATATATTAAGCACACATTTAATTCGGCAAGTAATGCACTAGACAGAAGGGAGAGTTATAAGGATGCCTAGCATACCATCACGTAATTTTTTAGAAGGTATTAACGTAAAGGAAGGAGAATCACTCACATTAGATTGTCCTAAGTGTAATGGAGTAAAGAAGTTTTCTATTAGCAATCAGGAAGGCTTGTTGTTATACAACTGTTACAGAGCCTCTTGCGATGTTAAAGGTTCGTACATGACAAATATGTTAGCTGATACGATAAAGAAAAAGCTGCAGGGTGTTGCAGAAAATAAAACACCAGAGAAGTTCATCATGCCAGAGCGTATAACTGATGGCAATAACGCTTACGTTCAGCGATTCAAAAGACGATGGGATCTGTCGATAGATTTACTATATGACTGTAAAGACTCACGAGCCGTATTTCCTATCTACAGTAACGGCAGACTCGTAGATGCGATAGGACGAGCCTTATATAATAGTCAACCTAAGTGGTACAGATACGGTGGTGACGCTAAACAGTACACACATAGGATTTCTGATTGCAAAAGTGTGGCTGTTGTGGTAGAAGATTGTGTATCAGCTACAGTGGTGGGAGAAACTATGGTGGGTATAACTGGTGTGGCTTTGCTTGGAACAAATTTAATGAGAGAGCATAAAGAATACTTGGATACATTTGACAAAGTAATAGTCGCTCTTGATCCTGATGTTATAGGCAAGACGATTGAGTATACCAAAGAGTTAAAGAGTTACTGTGACCCTTCAGAAGTGTATGCTTTACACATTGAAGACGATCTAAAATACAAAAGAGAAAACGACTTTAATCAACTAAGGAGGCTTATCAATGGTTAGATACTGCAGGGATTGTAAAGAGGAGCTAGACGTTACTACTAATTGGTCTGGGTCTTGTAGGAAGGCTCGTGTTTATAGATGTAAGAGATGTCATGCTGATAATCAAACAAGCTTTAATCATATACACGCTCCTAGAACTAACAAGTTAAGAATGTTTGTTGATGGCAAGTACATATCAAGAACACATCCATTATACAAACCAGGAAGATATAAAACTTTTAACGATGCAGCTTTCTCTTCTTTGGTTAATTATGTGTTGTCTACTGAGGGGGAGGTGTACGTGCTTAGGAATCCTGCGTGGAGTAATTGGTACAAGATAGGTAAAGCTATTGAGTCTGTGGATAGATGTAATCAATATCAAACAGGTAGTCCTCATAGGGATTACACGTTAGTCACCTATAAAAAGTTTAAGCATAGAGGTGTGGCAGAAAAGATGGCACACTCGTTGGCTGAGGGTTTAAGTCGTAAGAGAGCTAACGAATGGTTTTATATAGAGAATTTAGAGAAGGAAGACTTTGACAAGATGTTAGGTCTTATTGATGGGTTAATAGAGGAGAAGATACAGAATGATAGAACTAGCACTAATTAGAAGCCTTATGCAACGTGACTTCTACGAGGATCACAAAGGCAGTAAGTGTCCTGATAAACTATTTAGTAAGGACATTAGAAAGATAAAGAATACTCTTGATGAAACTATGGGTAAGTACGAGAGAGATGTAACACTCACAGAACTACAAGCGTTATTCTTTGCTAATAATGGCACACTGACATCAGCAAATAGAACATCCTTTGAGATATTGTTTAGCAAGATAGCTAAAGAAGAGGCTATGAATAACGAGATAGCCAAGGAAGTATTGTCTAAGTTGTTTCAGCAGATGGTTGGGGAAGAGGTAGCTAACCTTGGGTTTGACTATGTGAATGGCACAAAGAATAATCTTGAGCCTTTACGAAACATACTTGACAACTATCAGGATGACTTCACTCCTAGTTTTAGATTTGAGGGAGATGACATTAGTTTCGATACTCTGGTTGATCACCTTAACTTAAAGTTTCAGTGGAAGTTTAACATACCCTCGCTGTGCAGACGAGTAGAGGGTCTGAGTGGTGGTCACTTTGTTATAGTAGGTGCTAGACCCAACACTGGTAAGACATCCTTCCACGCTAGTATTCTAGCCTCTGAGGGTGGGTTTATAGATCAAGGTGCAAAGTGTGTCGTGCTGTGTAATGAAGAGGCATACAAGCGTGTAGGCTTGAGGTATCTGTACTGCAAGTCTAAGATGTCTAGCGATCAGGTCTTAGAGAATAGGACGATGGCACTGAAACGATACGAACCCATCAAACAGTTGTTGTCTATTAAGGATGCGACAGATAAAAACATGGATTACGTTGAACAGCTTGCTAAAAGTGTTAACCCTGACATAATTATACTTGACATGGGTGACAAATTTGCAACAGCCGGATCAGAAAGATCAGATATTTATCTCAAAGAGGCAGCAATTCACGCAAGAAACATTGCCAAGAAGTATGATTGCGTTATAATTTGGATGTCCCAACTATCAGCAGAGGCTGAGGGTAAGATAAATGTTAATCAATCTATGCTTGAGGGTAGCAAAACTGGAAAGGCAGCAGAAGCAGATTTGATGTTACTACTTAGTAAGAACCCTGACATTGAAGGGCAGGATAGTAATGATCCTCAGCGACACATCCGGTTAGCCAAGAACAAACTAACAGGGTGGCATGGTACGGTGCATGTAGAACTAGACGTAGAAACAGGAAGGTATTCAGCATGAGTGAGTGGCAATATGTTAGAACTAATAGTAAGGGTGAGCCTATATTTAGAAGGGATACTAACGAAACAAAGGAGTTTGTTGACAGTTTTTTAGATGAGAGAAACATCCCTTATCAATATCGTGAAAAGCCATTTATGTATTGGATAACCAACGATGAAGGCAAAGACTATGCGTATTTCTACACCACAGGAAGATGGTGTAAAAGAGTTAATAGAGGCTACCCAAAGATGCACTATCAAAGTAAGGGCATAGAAGACTTTTGCACTAGGTTTTTAAATAAATTTGTGGGGCAACCATTTAATAAGAAGGAAGAAAATGAAGATAATACTTGATGTAGAGAACACAACAACTAAGCGTGATGGTAAGTTACATCTAGACCCATTTGAGCCTGATAATTCTTTGACACTTGTGGGTGTACAGGATTGGTTGTCTGATGAAAGCACTGTGTTTGTGTTTGACCACAAAGAAAAGACAATAGAGGATGATGAATCAGATAAAAAGCTTCAAAGAGTTCTTGACAACACAACATTACTAATAGGTCATAACCTACAGTATGATCTTCAATGGCTTTGGGCATGTGGTTTTAAGTATGAGGGGGATATATTCGACACTATGCTAGGTGAATACATACTACAGCGAGGTCAGAAGGAGTCTGTTAGCCTTGAGAACTGTGCTATTCGCTACAACCTTGATATGAAAAAGTCTGATACACTCAAAGACTACTTTAGGCGAGGCTTTCAGACAGACGAGATACCTCTTGAGGAGTTGTCAGAGTATCTTAGACAAGACTTAATGGTAACAAAGGCTCTATTCTGGCGACTGATGGAGGAGTACGACAAGCCTGAGTCCAAATCTCTAGTAAATGTTAGGGATCTTACTAATGAAGTATGTAAAACGCTGACTAGAATGTACATGAATGGGTTTAAGATAGACAAGGAAGCCTTACAGATAGTGCGCTCTGACTTTGAAGAGGAACTAATAGCCATAGAAAGACGCTTACAGGATCAGGTTAGAGAGTTGATGGGTGATACACCTATAAATCTTAACTCTCCAGAGCAGGTTAGCCAGGTTATTTATTCAAGAATACTGTACAACAAGAAAGAATGGGCAGTTGCTTTTGACTTAGTGGAGGGAAAGGAAGAGTTTAAACAGGCTGTCAAGGATAATAGTGCCATGATGGTCAAAACAAAAGCTAGTGTGTGTCCTACATGTAACGGTAAGGGAAGAATAATTAAAACTAAAAAGGATGGTACACCTTTTGCCAAGCCAAACAGATGCCCTGAGTGTGATACGAGAGGGTACAAACTTAAAAAGCTACGGCACATGGCAGGTCTTGGGTTCTTCCCACCGTCAAAAGAGTGGGTGAGTGCCAACGGTTTCTCTACGAGCAAGGGAAACTTAGAGCATCTTATAAATATAGCTAAGACAAAAGAGATGAATACAGCAGAAAGGTTCTTGACAGACCTAAAGAGACAGAGTGCTGTGTCCAGTTATCTCTCTTCCTTTGTTGATGGCATAGAGCATTACACAAAAGAGGATGGCTTCCTGCATGTTACCCTGACGCAACACGTTACGGCTACAGGACGTTTCAGTGGACGCAACCCTAACATGCAGAACATGCCTAGAGGTGGTACGTTTCCTGTTAAGAAGGTGTTTGTGTCTCGTTGGAATAGTAAAGAGTTTGGTATGAAGGGTAAGATACTTGAAGCTGACTTTGCACAGCTAGAATTTAGAGTTGCAGCTTTATTATCGCAGGACAAAGTAGCGATGAAAGAAGTATCTACAGGTTTTGATGTTCACTCCTACACGGCTCAGATCATCACTGAGGCAGGACAACCTACGTCCAGACAAGAAGCTAAGGCACACACCTTTGCGCCTCTATACGGTGCTACAGGATACGGTAGAACAAAAGCTGAGGCTGAGTATTACACACACTTTATGGATAAGTATAAAGGTATAGCTAAATGGCATAAGAAACTAGGTGATGAGGCTATCAACCTTGGTAGAATAAAGATACCCTCAGGTAGGCAGTATGCTTTTCCTGACGTAGAGAGAAGGGCGAGTGGTACTCCAACCCACTTTACCATGATAAAGAACTACCCTGTTCAAGGCTTTGCTACAGGTGACATAGTTCCTATTATATTATTAGAGATGGAGAAGCGTTTGAGTAACGATAAGTTAAAGAGTGTTTTAGTAAACACAGTGCATGACTCTGTGGTGTTGGATGTTCACCCACTAGAGGAAGAAGCTGTTTTAAATATTATCAAAGATGTTAATGACAATCTTAAAAGGATTATCGAAAAGCATTATGATATAGAAGTCAATGTTCCTATGTTATTAGAATCAAAAATAGGTGATAATTGGCTTGACGTTAAAGATGTATTCTGATAAAATTCAATTTCTAAACAGGAGTAATATATGGAAAATGCATTAGAAGTAATTGGTAAGTCCCCTGCTGATCTAGCAGAGTTAATGGGAATGTCGAACACACCTGCAAAAAGCACATCAGCTTTAGCAGAGGTGAAGCAAGTACATCAGAATGTGATGGGTACAAAGGAAGTGGATGGCGAGGCTATGGAAGTAGCCATAGTAAAAGCAGGTGCTTTCTCTGTAACTTTCCCTGACGATACTGTGTACTACAGTGATAAGATAACTATACGATCTTTCATGCAACGCTTTCAGTGGCAGAGGTATGACAAGAACTTCACAAGACCTGATGGTGGTGAGGGACGTATGTTACGAACAGTAATGGCAACGTCTTTGACAGGTGATCTGAAGGACAACTACGGTGGGTTTAACTGTGGTAGACCAACAGGTTATATCAAGGATTTTAAATCGTTGCCACAAGAAACACAAGACCTTATGAGAGCAACCTCTAGGTTCAAGGTTCTCTTTGGTCTGTGTACTCTCGACAAGGCTAAGGATGCCGATGGTAAACCTGTGAAAGTTAAAGAGTTTCCTTTCCTGATGAGGATTAAAAACAGAGATAGCTTTAATGCTATAACTGATATGTTTAATCAGATTCAGCGAAAGAATAGGCTTCCCATTCAACACCTGTTACATCTTGGGTCAGAAGTAAAGAGTATTCCTAGTGGGGCAACTTATGCTGTTTTGAAGCCTTCACTAGGTAAAGTAGTAGACATCACCACTGACGATCAGGAAGTGTTGAACAACTTTGTCGAGTGGGTAGAATCTATGAACTCCATTACTCTCAGCAAGTGGGAAGAACATCGTAGACCTGAGGAACTCTCCGATCAGGAAGACGATATTGTTTCTAACATTGTTGAGATAGAGGAGTAGTAGATGAACCATCCTGCAGAACTGGCGATCCATTCTTTCCTTCAAAGCGTTATGTCAGGTAAGGCTAGGGTGGATAGTTCTATACTTGATGCAGTAGCTAATGATGTGAAAGAGTCATTGGATCGTCAATTCTCAGGGGGAAAAAGAAAGTTTAAACTTCGTATGTCTAATATAGGACGTAAGAAGTGTCAGCTTTGGTTCGATAAGAATCAGCCTGAGGAAAAGCTTTCTGACTCCCCCTACTTTCTTATCAACATGATACTAGGGGATATTGTCGAGGCTGTCTTTAAAGGGCTATTGAGGGCAGCCAAGGTAGATTTTGGTGATAGTGAACAGGTGACACTAAAGCTAAAGGACATGTCTGTTGATGGAACGTATGACCTTGTATTAAATGGAAAGGTTGACGATGTTAAGTCAGCCTCTCCTTGGGCATATGAGAACAAGTTCATAGACTTTGAAACACTAAAAGGAAAAGATAGCTTTGGCTATGTATCTCAGCTTGTAGGATACGCAAAAGCCAAGGGTGTTCCTGTTGGTGGATGGTGGGTTGTTAACAAAGCAAATGGAAACTTTAAATACGTTAGTGCTAGTGGCGTAGATGTTAAAGAAGAAATGGGTAAGATACAAAACACAGTAGACTATATAAATAATGACGAGCCATTTGAGAGATGCTACGAACCGGTAGCTGAGACTTACTATGGCAAACCTAGTGGTAATATGAAGCTAGGCATTGAGTGTAGTCTATGCTCGTACAGAGAAAAGTGTTGGGATAATCTCCAGGTTCTTCCATCAAAAGTTTCTAGGTCAGCAACACCACCCTTGATAAACTATGTAAAGTTAGCTGATGCCCAAGATACAATTTAGGAGCAAGTTTGAGGAGAGCGTAGCCAAAGAGTTGCGCCTCCTTAAACAGAGGATTCGATATGAAAAGATGTCAATCAGATACGCAGTACAAATGTTTAGACTCTATAAGCCTGACTTTGTTCTTAACAATGGTATTATTATTGAGGCAAAAGGGTGGTTCAGATCAAGAGACAGAGTAAAGCATTTGTTAATACAGGAGCAGTATCCAGAGTTAGATATACGCTTTCTATTTCAGAACGCATACAACACTATTAACAAAGGATCAAAGACTAGATACTGTGATTGGTGCGACAAGTATGGATTTAAATGGACAGATAAGGAGATACCTAAAAAATGGTTGACAGAAAAGAAGAAGCGAATACAACTAGGAACACTGAGCAAGTGGAAGTAGATACCGTAAACAGTCCTCCACACTATACAACAGGAGGTATAGAGTGTATTGACGCTATGAACGCTATGGCAGAAGGTGCTAACGTATCTTCTTTTGTTTCGTACTGTTGGTTAGCTACTTTTAAATACGTTTGGAGATGGCATTACAAAGGCAAACCTATTGAGGACTTAGAGAAAGCTAAGTGGTATATCCAAAGGATGATAGATAAGCTTAAAGAAGAGAGGGAAGATGAAATTTAAGATAGTAGCAGAGGTAGAGATAGACGATGAGTCAAGTCATCTCCCTGTAACCTGCGATGCAGCATCTAAGAAAAAAGAAGGTGAAAAAGTTGTATCTGATATAGTTAAAGATCTTCTCTACGACATTGACGACATTGAAATTAACAGCATAAAGGTAACAAGAATATGAACGACTATCAAAAATTTATAGCTATATCTAGATACGCTAGATGGCTACCAAACGAAAACAGAAGAGAAACATGGGAAGAAACTGTCAGCAGGTATGTTGACTTTATGTCGTTAAAGGTCAAGGGACATCTGCCCATACCACAACTAAAAGATGCTATAACTAAGCTAGAAGTTATGCCTTCTATGAGAGCGTTGATGACAGCCGGACTTGCGTTGGAAAGAGATAATACAGCAGGGTATAACTGTAGCTACCTACCAGTAGATGACCCAAAGTCTTTTGATGAGGCTATGTATATCTTATTGTGTGGTACAGGTGTTGGCTTCTCTGTAGAGAGAGACTACGTTAACAGGCTACCTGATATACCTGAGGGACTAGAGCCTGTTGATACTGTCATAAAAGTACAAGACAGTAAAGAGGGTTGGGCAAAGTCTTTACGAAAACTTATAGGGCATCTGTATATGGGAGAAATACCTTCATGGGATGTGTCAGACGTAAGACCTGCAGGAGCTAGACTAAAAATATTCGGTGGTAGGGCATCAGGTCCTGCACCTTTAGTGGATCTTTTTAACTTTACTGTGTCTCTATTCAAACACAATCAAGGACGTAAACTATCAAGCTACGACTGTCATAATATGATGTGCAAGGTTGGGGAGGTCGTTGTGTCAGGAGGTGTTAGACGTTCAGCTATGATTAGTCTGTCTAACCTTTCTGACGGACGTATGCGACACGCTAAGTCAGGACAATGGTGGGAGACAGCACCACAGATGGCACTATCTAATAACTCTGTAGCCTATACACAGAAGCCTGACGGAGAGACATTCCTGAGAGAGTGGGTATCTCTCGTTGAGTCTAAGTCAGGAGAGCGTGGTATCTTTAATAGACTATCAGCAAAGGAGCAAGCAAAGAAGTTTGGCAGGAGAGATCCTAACCATGAGTTTGGCACTAATCCTTGTAGTGAAATTATACTTAGACCCTATCAATTCTGTAACCTTACAGAGGTTGTAATACGAGAGAAGGATAAGTATGATGATCTAAAAAGAAAGGTAATGCTTGCCACTATACTTGGTACAGCACAATCAACGCTGACTAAGTTTCCTTACCTGCGTAAGGTGTGGAAGGATAACACTGAAGAGGAAAGACTACTAGGTGTTAGTCTTACAGGCATAATGGATAACGAATTAACAAGTGGGAAAAAACATGGGCTTAAAGAAACCCTCACTAAACTCAGAGAGGTTGCAGTTGAAACAAACAAAGAATGGTCAGCTATCTTCGGTATTCCACAAAGCACAGCAATTACGTGTGTCAAACCAAGTGGAACGGTATCGCAACTTGTTGATTCAAGCAGTGGCATACACCCTCGTCATAGCTCTTTTTACATTAGGACTGTGCGTGGTGACAATAAAGATCCTCTCACTCAGTTTATGATTGACAGCAATATACCTAGTGAACCAGACGTAATGAAGCCAGATACACAAACGGTGTTTAGCTTTCCTATGAAGTCACCTCGTAAATCAGTGATGAGGGACGATATGACAGCCATAGAACAGCTACAAACGTGGCTCACATACCAGAGGCATTGGTGTGAACACAAGCCGTCAGTGACCATCTCTGTGAGGGATGACGAGTGGATGGAAGTAGGTGCGTTTGTATTTAACCACTTTGAAGAAATGTCTGGTGTGTCGTTCTTACCACACTCCGATCATGCTTATCAGCAAGCACCCTATCAAGAGTGTGCAGAAGAGGTATACAATGAGTTTAGCAGTAAGTTCGGACATATAAATTGGGATAAGTTTCAGAGCTATGAGAAGGAGGACAATACACAGTCCTCTCAGACATTTGCTTGCTCTGGTGATTCATGTGAAATAGTAGATATAGGGAGTTAGTAATGAGTGCGTTTGTAATATATGCCACAATATTCATAAATGGTATAGTCAGTGTAATAGAATATAAAGGTGAACAATTTGTAGACCAAGATAAATGTTTACACTATTTAGTAAAGGAGAATAAACACATTAACGAAACATTAGATAAGCATCTAAAACAAACGTACAGAAATGGTGCTAGTGTTTTATACATAGGATGTTCAGAACGTGGTAACTTTACAGGTCAAAATGAAACCATATGAACAAGGATACAGCGTCTTTGTGAGAGGTAAACTCTCTGAGGGGACAAAGATGCTGAGAGGTAATCCCTTTCACCTTGGAAGTGTAGCTTCTAAAGAATGGGAACGTGGCTTCAACGCTGCGTATTATCGCAACTGGGGGAGGCAATATGACTTCAGCGAGGAGAGAAGCAGAAAAAGCTTTCAAAAAAATGGAGGTAGATATGGAAAGTGAAATAGGTCTTGAAGATATGGCAAAACAGATCAATGAGTTGGAGGCACAACTTAATGATATGAAAAAAGCTTATCGTGAAAAAAAGATGGCAGGTCTTAAATCTGCTATGGAAGCACGTAAGTCTGCCGATGAAGCTGTACGAGAAGAGTTAAAAGCTCTTGGAGTTACAACATCTTCATGGACATCAGATCCATTTAAATTATATACCAAATGGTATTAAACTTTTGGGGGAGCTTAGTCTCCCCTAATTTTTTATGTCGTCTTTGATTACCTGTATACCGGCTTCCATAAGTTCAACCTCTTCCAAAGTCATATCCCTTATAGCTGTATTTATATCCATTATACGTCTAGCTTTTCTGAAGATAGTACCCTTCACTCTGTCTAGTTTTTTCTTTCTATAGTTTAAACCTTGCTCCGTATCAGGCTCATATGTAATAGTTTTTGTTATGGTAGCCTTAACACCTTTTAACATTTCGTCTGCTAGAAGCCTCTTAGTGGCTATGTCCCCTCTCATAAACTTTTTATTCTTTAATAATAGCTCAGACTCTTGTTCTAACAATGGAGTCATAACCTTGTTTACAAAGTTGTCATGCTCAGGGATACCAGAGTACATGCTAACTTTCCAATCAGGTAGGTTGACCATACCAAACACCATGTTAGCAGCCGTTCTTGGTTGCTTTATCTTAAAGCCTGTCATGCTTCTTATAGGACTAGGATCAAATACCTCTCCCTCTCGTACACCAACACGTAACTCTTCTCCCATAAGTTTGCCACTCAGCATCTCCACTATGTTGTCTACATAACGACTAGCATTAACGGTTAGCTTCCCTAAACCGTCTGCCTGTCGTCTATCTATAGCTGTGTCAGTGCCTGAAGCCATACCTATAAGCCTATTTACAGGGTCGAATGGTCGTGTTGCTCCTGCTAATACGTTACCAACAGTTGCTCCCATACCACCCATAAGAGCTTTAACGGCATCTCCATCTCCCTCAGTTATCATGCCTTGCACCATAGCGACTATCTTAGTTAGATCACTGCCAAACTGAAGGTCTGTGGCAGCTTGACCAATAGCTAACTGTTGCAAAAGATCTATCGTTAAATCTTTAGTATCGCCACCTGCTGTTGATACATTCATGTACCTTCCGGCAACCATAGCTAAAGAGAAAGGGAACATGTTAGTTACATCAATAACATCACCACTTCCTGTTTCCATTTCGTTCCAAGCATATCCTTTCTTCTCTTGTTGTGCCTGATAGTCTGAGGCTAATTTTAATGCCATACCTCCAACAAAGCCTCTGGACGCAGCTTCAACAGCCTCTACTTTTTTACCTGCACACACCGCTGCCATAAAAGGCATAGCACCTGTTATAGGATTCCAGTGATACGCTGTAGAAAATACGTTGTTTACAAACCTACCAAAAGGAAGTATGAACCCAAACCCAGGAATATTTGAAACCGTTTCAACTCCCTTTGCTATTGTCGATCCAAGATTTCCAGGTGAACGAAAGAAAGCCTCACCAAAGTTAGCACTCTGAGTTTTTCTAGTATAGTCAAATGCAAACACTGACTTCATGGTGTCGTCAAGAGCAGCATCCATGATGTCGTTATCAACGGCTGTTAAATCTCCCTTTGATAAAACGTCTGAAAAAGATGTTGCCTTTTGTAGGCGCAACTGTTTGTCGATACTAGCCATAAACATTTGACTCTTGGTTACACTATCCTGTAGCTTAACAGCAGACACCTTGTTAGCAAAGTCAACCACGCCTTCTGTAATATTAAACGCTAAGTTTGCTTTATCTATATTAAATCTATCTGCCGTTCTCTCAATACCTCCGGCAAATGTTTCAAATATTCTTCGTTTCGCTTTTGGGTCAGCCTCAAGAACTTCAAGGTAAGTATCAAACGTGGTGTATGGATCAAAGAAGTTTTTTAGTTTTATAGACTGTAGTTCAAACAAAGCTTTAGCCTGAGCAAGGTTCTTTGTGCCACCCTCTGTTAAAGGTCCTCCCTTTATAAGACCTATCATCCCATATGTGCCTGTTTGAAATAACTCAGCCACACTATTCGCAGCGTAGTAGCCACCAAAACCTAACACGTTTGCAGCTGTTGTCTGTGGGGCAGATACTAGCAATCGTTTCCATGTGTTCTGTATATAGCTAGGGTTTATCACACTACCCTGTGGTGTTTCTTGCATAAGCTCAACAGCTTCTTCTATTAATGCATCTGTTTCATTTAGTTTAAACTTTACATTACCAGACGCAAGAGCTTTAGAACTATTGATTGCAGATCCTTGAACTGCAGCTAAACTCTGGGCTGCATTTTGTATACTTCTGGAAACAACACTAGAGAGGTTTCTAGCTAGTATATCGGCTGTCTCCCCCAAGTGTATACCAGTGTCGTGATAAACAATCCTGCCTAGTTGTGACGCACCACCCTCAGACATTTGTTGAAGAACATATGCTATCTTGCCTCCCTCACTCATGCCAGAGGGCAAGCTGATCTCTAGCTCGTCCAATGTATCTAGTATATACGTACCATCTTTCTTAGAGCCTATGATAGTGCTTAGAGCATCATGGGATAAGAACTGTGTTTTATCTTTTATAAGTTCAGCAGGAAGAGTTTTTGTGGCAGGTATAAACTTTTCTACTATCAGATTACCATCAGCGTCTTCTCTAAAGAACTTAGCTTTCTTGTTTGTTCCTCTGAACTGTTCTAAGAAGGACTCACCTTTTAAAAACTCTTCTCCCTTAGCAGCTTGTTGTCTAAAGAAAGCATACTTGCCACTCTTCTCAGTCATCTTCTGCACGTTCTTTAACACTGCCCCTGAAAGTTTTTCTTTTTGTTCTTTCTTTAAGCTGATGCCTAGTTGCGTTTTAAATCTAGCTCTTTTAGTTTTCTTGTATATGCCAGATATATCTGTTTTTTCTTTTCTTCCTGGAATAGCTCTCATAGCCAAGCCTGTTCCTAAGCCAGAACCTGCGGCAGAAAACAATGTTTGGAAAGGGTCGTAAAACTCTCTAGACTGTGCGTCTATTTCTGTCGTCTGTAGCATTGCGTCTTGTCCTACAACCACACCGGCATCAGCCACTCCTGTTAACCCTGCAGCGTAGAAAGCTTTTTTGTTGGCTGCTTTCTTAACAACATCATTAAAAGCTTTTTGAGCAAACTCTTTGCCGTTCTCTCTAAAGCCTTGCATGTAGGCTTGTTGAGCAGCTTTTTTAACGCCTTGAACAGCGGCTTTTCCTGCGACTGCACCAACCACTTTACCTGCACCAAGACCAAAATAGGTGGAGGGTGATGTTGCTATTGACTGTATGTAGTCTCCAACACCACTAATAGCCCCTGACAGCCCATCGTTTACAAATACATTACCTAGTTTATCATATATGGAATAGGCTTCTCCTGCTCTACGCTTGGCAAACCCATCAGCTTTCTTCATATACAAAGCCTCACTTACAGTCACAGCTTCGTTAGTGTTAAAGAACCTCATGTGCTTTGTGAACTTATCAATAACTTCTTCACCGTCCATGTTGGCAAACTGCTTACCCTTACGATCTATCATGTACGCTCGTATAGGCTCTAACAACTCTGGATCAGTTTCTAAGTCTGTTATGGTTAAAGCTTCACCATTGTTACCGGCTCTAGTTGTAAGATCTAGTTTAGCTCTAGGTGGTTGGTATGTAGTCTCAAACTCATCAAACATTCCCATCTTTTACCTCGTGTCCATTACAAGTTCTTGTTCAGTAGGGAGTCTACCAAATTTATCTTTAAAGTCTTGTATTGCTTGATTAATTATTTCTTCTCCACCAACCTTTCCTCTGTTTTGTCTTATCAAAAGTCTTAGCTTTTCAAAAGCTTTTGGATCTATTGTAGGAGCTACGTTAAATATTTTATCTCCTTTTTTATACACAGGAACTACCTGATTGTTTTTGATTGTGACTCCGACAAACTCTCCTCCATCAAAGGTAGCATCATATTTTGCAGACTGATCCTTTTGTCTAAACTCCTTAGTTAAATCCACATCTTGAATTTTATATCCTTTACCTGCTTTGAGCATTTCTTGTGTAGTTTTATTATGAATCTTACCCATATGCTCTTCCAAAGGATCTACAGTTGTAGCTATCATAGGATCTTTAAAACCTTTCTTTTTTATGTAATCGTTTAAAAGATATGCTTGAGAAGCTTTTACTCTTAGTAATGTTTTAGGGGCTGCCTTACCTCTAAACTTATCAACATCCAAACTATAGAAATAAATAAACTCATTGTCTGAACTTATATCTTCCTCTTTTGTTAACTCAATAGGCTCACCAAACTCTGTCTCCAGTTTGTTTGTTGCCTCTACTGCACTACCAACAGTCTTTGTTATATTCTCTGCTTCTTGTTCTGGACTCTCCACTTCAACTTTAGCGTCTACTAAAAAGGAAAGTTGCTTCTTTGCATAGTCTGGTATGCCGTTTGGAAAAAATACTTGTGCTACTTTATCTCTTGCCTTACCCTCAGCCCACTTAACAAACATGTCATAAAACTTTCCAGAGCCATTATCTAGTTGCCTCTGCACCTGACCTCTTTCGTTGTCAGTAAGTGTTAATGTACTTAGAAAAGCACTATGATTTGAGGCTTTCTTAAAAGACGTAGACTCAGTAAAGTATCTGCTTGCTGCAAGTCTAGCTGTCTGTTCATCAACTACTTTTGGTAGAGAAGTTATTGAAGGAGTAGCGACTTGGAATGTACCCTCACCAAATATGTTTCTGTAGTCATCATCTTCTGCCATTCTATTTAGTTCAGCCACACTTATATTACCAAGATACTTCTCTGTTTCAAGCTTTCTTTTCATTCTCTCTTTAGCGTTGATACCCATAGCTCCCATGAACAGATTACCCATGTTAGCCTCTGTACTATCTGGTTTTTGTACGCTGTCATGCTCTTGTGCCAGATTAAAGGTCTGCTTCCAGAAGTCCTCCATCTTTATGTCACCTGTTTTAAACTGTTCTGGTATATCCATTAATGATTTTACTTCAGCAGGACCAAACTCTACGTTAGGGTTATCTAGTGTTTTTAGTTGTTGCTTTTGTATTACACCGTATAGGGACTGTAGGGCAGGTAATCCATCTTTAGCGTAAAACATGATAGCTCTATTAGCCTCGTCAGCGTTGAAGTCTGGTTGATCTGAGCCTAAAGCTTTTCGTATAGCTGAAGCATAGCCTTGAGCTGCCTTCATCTTCATCTTTCTCTCTTTGTATACCTTCATGCTACGCTTGGCTCGTTCTCTTTCTCTTTCACCAAACTCCTGTGCTTTCTTTTGTCTCTCCTGTATACCTCCAGTAAGAGAGTTTAGAAACGCTGTAGCAAACGCCTGACCATCAAAACCCATTACATACTCCTTGACATTAACCCACCACCTGCTTGAGGCTCTTGCTCAGGCATCTCTTGTGGTGCTTCTTGTGGTGGCTCTTGCTCTGTGGCTTCCATAGCTGATACCACAAACTCTGTGCCTTGATCTTTTTCGTCAACCTTTTCCAAAAATCTCTTAACAGAACTAGCCAACCTTTGTTTCTCCTTACCCTGCAATCTTTGCTCGTCTGTTACAGGCATCTCTCTAAACTCTACATCATATGTTTTTGCTGTACTCTTTATCACTTCATGTAGAACAGGAGCTATGAGTAGTCCAACATCAATGCTGTGTAAGCCCTCCATCACACCGTTCATGTATATACCTCTTACCAAAGTGGACAAAGGGAAGTCGTTTTCTAGAGCCAACATTATGTCGTCAACCGTTTCATCGTTTGTTATCTTTGGCAGATAAAACTTCAAAGCATCTTCTGGAGTGTCGTACTCTGGTGGACGCTCCCAAGCGTATTGCTTTGGCTCACCAGTTAGTGACTGACCAGGAATGGCTGTAGTAAAGTTTGGTTCTTGTATCATCTATGATTTCTCCATCAATCCTTTTGGTTTTGGTTCAGGTAGTTTAACCTCATCCAAAGCTCCTCGTTTTAAAAACTTTTCATAGCTTCCTAAGTTTATTTCTACAAACTGCCCCTCACCGTCTGGAGAACCAAACCATTTACCTATTTTCCTTACAAGATTATAGTCTTCTCCTCTGTATGCTGCACCACCTATTTCTTTTATCATGTTCATTAGTTGTGCTACTGAGGTTACTTTTTGTCCATCGTTAAAGTTAAAACGATCTGTTATTATTAAATCGCCATCTTCATTTATTTTAACATCTGCTTGACCAAAGGATGTTTTTAAATTAAATCTTTTATCAGACAAGGCAAGCTCCTCCGTTGAATCATAGCGAACATCAGAATATTTATCACCTGTTTCTAGATCTCTTTGCGTTTTCCAATCATCATAACCTATTTTTGCCGTCATGCCAGTTTTTATACCTGCATTACCTTCTAAATTATTATCTCTCCTAAGCATATCAACAGCTATGTCAGCTAATATATTTTTATAGTCTTTGCTTAACATCTTTTCTGTAAACTTGTAATTGTCTTTTATCTTTTCACTTGCAAGAACGTCTGTTGCGAACAATCTAACATTTGGTGGCACATAGTCTAAAACAGAATCCCATCCATTTTTAAGTATATCAGCTATGCCTTTTTCATCTAAGTTCTTATCTAGCACTAAACTACTGTCAATCTGATTATCCTTAGGAGTAGAAGCCTGTGCTTTACCAAATAAATTATCTAGGCTAGGAAGAGAAAATCCTGCAGTCACTACACCTTGTTTTTCATCTACCGTTCTTTCCTCAACACCTTCTTTTTTCTTAAAAGGATTTAAAAAACTTAGATCAACATTAGGTTTAAACTCCCCACCTAAACCAAGCATACCACTCTGAGTAGATCCTCCACTGCCCAAAGCCTGTAAAGTCTGATCTTTTACTTCACCTAAGTTACTGGACATGTTCTCTATAGCCACCTTTAGATTGTCTAGCTTTTCTCTTAGCTGTAGTTTTGTTTCCATAGAGCTTAGGTTCTTTTGTTCTATTTGATCTATTTCTTTTATGGTGCTTTGTATTTCATTCTTTGTTGTATCTGTAAGCTTTACTGATTCTAAATCTGCAGGATTTGCAAACATAGCATCTGCTCTACTTACGAGTAAGTTATCAAGACTGACACCTTTTACGTAATCTGTTGCAGACTTTAACAATTTGAAGTCAACACCGGCTACACCAGAAGCTTCGACTTCATTAGATAGATTATCCATTTCTACAGCAAAAGAATCTTTTTCGTTTGGAGGTGTTCTATCTGCCCTCATTGTGTCAGCATCAAAGTCAAAAGGCTTTACATTCTTCATATTACCTAAAACACTTTCAGCGTATTTCTTTGCTTGTGCTTTCTTTAAGCCTGTAGGACCACCGTTGTACTGTGCTAACATCCTGTAGTAATCTGTTGGTTCAGCACCGTATTTGTCTCTTTGTAATGCTAGATAGGCAACACCAGACTCAATAGACTTTCTTATGTCATACTCTTTAGACTTAGGATTCTGTTGTTCTCTTGTTATATCTAGCCCATACTCCTGATTAACATCTTTTAGTGCTAGTCCTCTAACCTGCATAAGACCTAATGCTGTTCCTGCATCTCCTGCTGCAGTGAAAGGATTTAGACCACTCTCTTTTATACCAACAGCCTTTACTAACTCAAAGGGCAGATTGTACTTTTCAGACATCTCATAGAGTATTCTATCCACGTTACTTTCTTTAGTGAGGATACCCGGTGGTTTTGTGTCAAAGTTTATTATATCTTCTTTTGTTTTTACAGCACGACTTAACTTTATGTTGCCCCCTGCATATATAAGATCTTTAGTTTTAATAGCAGGGTTGTCTTGATTTAGCTTCAGTAATTCTGGAATAGTCATGTTAGCTTTTTGTGCTATCTGAGAGAGCGTATCACCAGATTGTATCTGATAGTCATACTCTTCTGCTGCGTATGCTCCATCATCATTATCGTAAGCTGTTGCCAGAGCATTTGCAACAACCTTTGATGTGCCTCCAACATTTTTGTTGTCAGCTAACTGCTCTACTTGAACTTCTGCAGTAGGTGCATTAGTTTGTTTTGCCCCTATGCCAAGAGACTCCTTGACATTCTTGTCCTCCTCTTTGTCCTTATCAAAGTAATCGGATAAGAAGTTTTCTGTTAGTTGTTTTAAAGAGTTTAAATAGTCCATTCTATAACCTAAATTTTAAATATACCGTTTACAATAGCACCGGCAAAAGAACCCAATGCTGTAGAAAATGCTGAGTCTTTTACAGCGTCTGCGTTTAAATTCTCTTGCATCAGAGCAACTCTTCTGTTCTCTGCATTTTCAGCAGAAGTAAAAGCGTATGCCATTATATCTCGTTCTCTTTGCCAGATCTCGTCAAGACCTTTTTGTGTCAGTGCATTGGCTTGTAGTGCGTCTTGCCTATTAGCTTCGTTTTGGGCAGCGTTGTTTATTGTAGCCAACTGCTGTCTCCATTGTGCGTTAGCCTGTGCTATAACAAGCTGATTCTGAGCGTTAAACATATCTCTTTGGTTCTTTATAGAGGCTTGGAACTTCTCTAGTGCGTTCTCTTCTCCTGCATTGTACTGAGACATAGCGTTTTCTTGAGAAGCATTGAACTCAGAAACTTGTGTTTCTAGCTTTGCAAAGAACTGATCTGTTTGATTTTGACTAGAAGCGTTAAACTGTGAGGCCGCATTTTCAGCAGCTATATCTGTAAATAGTCCCTGCACAATAGACTGATTTTTAAACATATCATTCTGCTGATCTGCATCAAAGTTTCTCATGTCTGTTTGTAGAAAAGCATCAGCGTTTCTAATTGCAGCTTGTTGTCTATTGTTTAGGTTTGACATGTCAGCATCAGCAATAGCTGCAGCTTGTGCCATGATAACAGCTTGTTTGTTACCCAAGTTTGTTAGACTTGTTGTTTGAGCTAGTCTAGAGTTTTCTAGAGCTATCTGTACTTCAGCAGAAAAGTTTGTGTTAGCAATATCAGATATCTTAGCTGCGTTCTGTACTCTAGCCTGAAACTCTTGGTCAAACTCCATGCCAAGGAACTGCGCTCTTTGTTGAGCTGCCAACATTGCACGTTGCTGTCTGTTGCTTAAATTTTGCTCTTCAAACCTAGCAACAGTCTG
>VMHT01016634.1_pt1 | contig 27319 bp, 25 predicted proteins | sample 4693611 | NCBI WGS metagenome assembly VMHT01 (sample SAMN12280063, study PRJNA550983) | marine metagenome | isolation source: seawater sampled from same location over 5 years 0.02-0.2 micron viral filtrate | place: USA: collected off the coast of southern California halfway between the port... ...
CATATTTGTAGCACTTGAAACATTCCAATTACCTATATTTTGATTGAAGCTAGTTGCTCCGTTAAACAAAGCACTAAAATCATTAACATTCTCAACATTCCAACTACCTATATTTTGATTGAAGTTAGTTGCTCCTTTAAACAAAGCACTAAAATCATTAACATTCTCAACATTCCAATTACCTATATTTTGATTAAAATTAGTTGCATCTGAAAACATTTCACTCATATTTGTCACATTTGATGTATTCCAATTACCTATATCTTCATTAAAACTTCCCCTGTTCTCAAACGCTTTGTTCATAGAAGTAATAGCACTAGTGTCCCAATTAGCTATATCCATAACTTGAATATTGCTACTATTATTACCACCAGGCAATGTTCCGCTGCCTCCAGAAAAATAGTATATTAAAGCATTTTGAAAATCAGTATTAGTTAATGGTTCATATACTCCGATTATTCCTTCTAATCTCAAAATTAATTCACGTGGCGTCGAAAGATTTATGCCGCCAGGTGCATCGTATGCCTGTCCATCAGGATAAGAACTATTATCTATTACATATACACCAACTCCTGTGCTTAGTATGGTCGTTTCGATGACATATTTATTCCCAGGAATCAAATGTACAGGGCTACTAAAAATAAAGGTGCTTTCAGGGGCGACGGAGTTTCCAGTCCCGGTCTGGCTGCCATATCCCGACGTAGCTAAAAGAGTTCCCGAAAAACAACCAGGCGGGTTATTTGTCTCAACATTATTAACCCATTTTCTTATGTTTATAGTAGTTGCCTGGATGCCGGCCAAGTTTACACTTGGTGTGTTGCCTCCAATAGAAACGGTAATCATTTTTAAATAAACTTGAGCTGGTGAGAAAGTCATGGGAAAAGTAAAACTTTGACCTTGGGTGTTGTTGCCTGTCCCCATGACGGGTGATGTTGTTAGTGGAGTTGTTTGAACAATTAAAACATAACTCATATCTATTAAATTATAATTTTATTAAAAAATCAGCTTTTTTGCAAAATTGAAACGACTTAAAAGGAAAAGTAAAATAATCATACTAAGAAAAATGGCAGAATCTAAAGGACTCGCAAAAAAATATCAGAAGAAATCTGACAGGGAGCATGTATTGGACAATCCAGACACTTATACCGGGTCTATGGAGAAGACAGAGTACGGGACCTATATATTTGACACTAAAAAACAAACAATTATTTATAAGGAACTTGAAATTATTCCAGGACTATATAAATTATTTGATGAAGGCGCGGTAAACTGTCGGGACCACCAAGTTAGACAGCAGCGAGCAGTATTTATGTGTAAACCCAATGCTATTCCTGTAACACACATTGACTTTGATATTGCTGATGACGGAACAATTACTATGACTAATGACGGAAATGGTATTGATATTGCTAAGCATCCAGAGCACGATATTTGGATTCCTGAAATGATATTCGGCCATCTCAGAACTTCTACAAATTACGATAAGACAGAAAAGAAAATTGTTGGAGGGAAAAATGGTTTTGGATTTAAGTTGGTGCTCATTTGGTCTACTTGGGGTAAGGTAGAAACGGTTGACCACGTAAGAAAACTAAAATATGTGCAGGAGTTCAGTGATAATTTGAGTGTTATTAAACCTCCTGTTATTACTAAGTATCGTGGAAAGCCTTACACAACTGTTACTTTCAAACCTGATTACAAACGTTTGGGTGAGGAGGGATTGTCAAGTGATATGCTAGCACTATTTAAACGACGCGTCTATGATATTGCCGCTATTACAGACAAGAAAGTCAAAGTTAAGTTTAATGGAGAAATACTACCAATCAAACATTTTCAGCAATACATCGATCTTTATATTGGGAGCAAGGCCGATACTAAACGAATCTATGAAGAGGGAAATGAACGCTGGGAATATGCTATTTGTGTAGCACCAAAAGAAGAGTTTACACAAGTATCATTTGTAAATGGTATCTTCACTGGTAAGGGTGGCAAGCATGTTGACTATCTGCTTAACCAGATTGTTCGCAAGCTCATTGCCTATATTGCTAAGAAAAAGAAGATTACTGTAAAGTCTAGTACGGTAAAAGAGCAAATTATGCTTTTCATAAGATGTGATATTGAAAATCCGACTTTTGATAGCCAAACAAAAGATTACATGACAACACCATATTCTAAGTTTGGGTCTACGTGTAATGTGAGTGACAAGTTTATTGAAAAAGTTGCAAAACTAGGAATTATGGAAGCAGCTTGTGCTCTAACTGAGGTAAAAGAAAAAGGCCTTGCTAAAAAAACTGATGGTTCAAAAACTAAAAGTGTTCGAGGTATTCCTAAGCTTGTAGATGCTAATGAAGCTGGGACAGCAAATAGTGATAAGTGTACTCTGTTGCTTGTTGAGGGAGATTCAGCTAAGGCAGGTGTGGTTTCTGGTTTATCCAAAGATGATAGGAATATCATTGGTGTTTACCCTCTTCGTGGTAAGTTAATGAATATTCGAGGTGCTTCTCAGAAAAGTGTTGCGAATAACAATGAAATTAATGATATCAAACAGATTCTTGGACTAGAAAGTGGAAAGAAATATACTGCTGCTAGTGCTAAAGCAAAGCTACGTTATGGCCGTGTACTATTCCTAACTGATCAGGATTTGGATGGTACTCATATTAAAGGCTTATGTATTAACATGTTTGATACTGAATGGCGTTCGCTTCTAGCTATACCAGGATTCATTGGATTTATGAATACTCCAATCTTGAAAGCACGTAAGGGGAAAAAAGAAATTGTCTTTTACAACGATGGTGAATATGAAGAATGGAAATCTAATAATGAATCAAAAGGCTGGAAGGTGAAATATTACAAAGGTTTGGGTACTTCTACTGCAAAAGAGTTCAAGGAATATTTTGAAAGAAAGAAGGTTGTTGTATTTAATGATAGTGGAGCTGAGTGTAAAGATGCTATTGATATGGTATTCAATAAGAAGCGTGCAGATGATAGAAAAACTTGGCTTGAGGGTTATGATCGCGAGCTTTACATGGATACTGATAAATCTGAGGTAACTTTTAAAGAGTTTATTGGTAAAGAGATGATTCACTTCTCTAAGTATGATTGTGACCGTTCTATTCCTAATATTATGGATGGACTTAAAACAAGTCAGAGAAAAATCTTGTTTGCAGCGAAAAAGAGAAATCTTAAAAGTGAAATTAAAGTTGCACAGTTTTCGGGTTATGTATCAGAACACAGTTCATATCATCATGGTGAGCAAAGCTTGAATGGTGCAGTTGTTGGCATGGCTCAGAATCATGTAGGTAGCAATAATATTAATATACTTGTTCCTAGTGGTCAATTTGGAACGAGATTGAAGGGTGGTTCTGATTCGGCGTCTGAAAGATATATCTTCACATATCTAGACCCTATTACCAGTACAATATATCGTGAAGATGATGACAAAGTTTTGAAATATCTTGATGACGACGGTACGCCAGTTGAACCTGTATGGTATGCACCAATTATTCCAATGATTCTTGTAAATGGAAGTAAAGGAATTGGAACTGGCTTTAGTACTGATATTCCTTGCTTTAATACCAAGAAAATTATTCAATATGTAAAAACTCGACTAGAAGACGGTGATACAAGCAAAATAGATATTGAGCCTTACTATGAAGGGTTTAAAGGTGAGATAAAAAAGATTGAAGACCAGAAATATCTTATCAAAGGATGCTATAAGATTTTGGATTGTCGTCAGGTTCAGATTACTGAACTTCCTATTGGAACATGGACAGATGATTATAAAGAGTTTCTTGAGAAAGAAATTAGTGGAGATAATGGAAAGAAAAAGAAAAAGAAGTCTTCTGTGATTCGCGATTATGTAGACATGTCAACTGATAGGCTAGTAGATATTACGGTTACCTTCGCTCCTGGTGTAGTTGAGAAACTAGTTTGTAAAGCAGAAGATTACGAATGTAATGCCCTTGAAAAATGCTTGAAATTGTATACTACACAAACTACTACAAATATGCATATGTTTGATGAAAAAGAGAAATTGAGAAAGTTCGATAATGCGAAAGACATTATTGAGCATTATCTTGGAATTAGACATGGAGTTTATGTAGAACGCAAAAAGGCACAACTCAAAAATCTAGAACGTGATGCACTTAAATTATCTAATAAAGCCAGATTCATCATGGAAAACCTTAATGACACAATTGATTTGAGAAGGAAGAAGAACGCACAAATTGTTGAGCTATTGTCTGGACAAAATTATGATGTAATTGATGATGATGATAATTATAATTATCTTGTAAAGATGCCTATGAACTCTGTATCTGAAGAAAATGTTCAGAAGCTTCTTTCAGAAAGAGATAGTAAGCTTACTGAAGTTGACCTTCTAAAGGCAACAACTGAAACACAACTCTGGCTCAATGAACTTGCAGAGCTAGAAGATGATTTTAGCAAATATAAATCTGAAAGAGCCAAGTTGGACGAAACAAAAAGCAAAGGTAAAGGTAAAGGTAAGAAAAAACTAAAAAAGGTAAAAAAGTCTTCAAAGAAGAAGGCAACAAAACTAAAATTAAAAGCATAAAAATACGAGAATAGATAGTAATAAATATTTTTTTATTACTATTTTAGACATCTATGTAATTACTGTAATGATATCTACTATGAGTTAGCCTCTTAGTTATGATCCGGTGATTCATCCAAGTTTGTGATATCTCAAACTCTCTAGAAGTTATGATGAAGAAAAATAATTTTTTATATATTAATTTTAATATTTCTTCGGGCAATAGATCTAGATATGTTTTAGAATTATCTTTAATTTCCATCTTCTTACATGTTACTTACATTAAAACCATCTCTTAAGTTCCAATTGTTTATCATTAGTTTTAGAAAGTATTGGTCTAGCAATTGGCTCGTACATATTACTGGCATCATATTTATATTTCATATATCCTTGTGCCTCGCCATAAACTTGTCTAACAGCATAGTCTAAAACAAATTTATTTAACTGTGATATTTGTTCTTTAATATTTGTTGGGAGATTCTGTGAATATTGTAAAAATATACTTCGCATGATAATTCTAAGCTCATCTTCACTTTGTCTTCCAATAATATATTGACCATTTGACATTTTAAATACACCTGCTCTGATACCATTTTGTAAGATTTGAACATTCTGATAACTGAAAAATGTATCTGATAGTTGTGTTCTATACCAATTACCTTTCATCGCATCGCCTCTGGCATCAAAATCATTTACACCGACAGGTATTTTATCTTGCATATTAAAAACCACACTCATATCAGGTTGTACAATATTAACTCTGCCATTTCCACTTTGAGTATTCATTATACTAACCAGATAGAAAAAAATTATAAATATTAAATATATAGAATGGCTTCTTTTCAGAAAATAACTATTGGCATTGCTGTTATTCTTTTAATAATGTGTCTAATATTCATTGGATACTCATTGTACAACAGTAAATATAACACTGCATATCCTCCTGTTGCAGCAGACTGTCCTGACTACTGGCTTGACAAAGAAGGAGAATGCGTAAATGTTAAGGAACTAGGTTCAGACAGTTGCAAAAAAACTAAGAACTTTAACTCTTCTTTTTGGACTGGAGATGAAGGTTTATGTAGAAAGAAAAACTGGGCAAGAAAATGCAATCTTACATGGGATGGTATAACCAACAACCAAAATGCATGTAGCTCTAGTGATGACAATTAAAGACAATTAGTAATTAAAGTTTAATTAATAATAGTCATAAGATATATTATATAATGCTCACAATCGACAACTTGCCCATAGAGTTAGTTGACTATATAAAAGATTATATCCCACCTACAACATTAGTATGGCTTAATAAAAAAAATTATCTTTTATATAATGAAAAAATTAGAGGTATAATTTCAGATAATCGATTTGAGGATTATATTCGTGACATGGTAAGGCAGGATAATATTTTTGTTATGAAACATATTATAAATGAAAATATCTATAGGTGGATAAAACTAAAAAGGTGGCGATATAAAAATATAATTTATTTTGATTACATACACTTTGTATATAATTATGCTACTGAACATCAATCGTTTAAATGTAGAGATTTGATTGATAATATTGCTACACAGCTATTCGGAGAAAAATGGCATAAAAAAAATGGCATTAAGTACATAAGAAGAAAATGGACGAACTAGATTTCAATAATATACTGAACAGAGAACATTGTGTTAGTAAAATGAAAAAAGCATTAATTGATTTTCAAAACAATAAAAAAAACTTACTACAGAAAAGAGGTATATATATTTACGGTGCACCTGGCAGTGGTAAAACAAAGTTTGCTATATCAGTTCTAAAAGAACTAGGTTATGATATTATTAAATATGACGCAGGAGAAGTACGAAACAAAGGTGTTATAGAAAACATAACCAAAAGAACAATGTCAGACCGAAATGTATTAAATATGTTTAAAATGGAAAACAAGCCAATTGCAATTTTAATGGATGAAATTGATGGAATGAATAATGGAGATAAAGGAGGAATTAATTCATTAATAAAGCTTATAAGACCTAAGAAAACAAAAAAACAAAAGTTAGAGGACTCTACTGCAAATCCTATTATTTGTGTAAGCAACTATCATATTGACAAAAAAATAAAAGAATTAATGAAAGTATGTATATCAATTGAAATAAAAACTCCTACTCCTGAACAAATACAAAGTCTTATCAGTAAGGCAATGCCTCAGCTTGATATTGAAACCAGCGGTAATTTAATAAAATACTTACAGGGAGACCTAAGAAAGTTTGCGGCAATTTATAAAATCTATTCAAAACAGCAGACACTACTTAAAAATAAAATTATCAAAGAAATATTCAAGCCTAAGTCATATAATGAAGACACAAAGGATATAACTAAAAGACTTTTAAATAATCAACTCAGACTTAATCAACACTTAACCAGTTTAAACGAAACAGACAGAACTATTGTAGGTTTACTATGGCATGAAAATATTGTTGATGTTCTTTCCAAAATACCAAAAAAGGAATCATTTCCGTTTTATCTAAAAACGCTTGATAATATTTGTTACGCAGACTATATAGACAGGGTAACATTTCAAAAACAAATCTGACAATTTAACGAGATGAGTTCTTTAATAAAAACTTTTCATACAAATAAAATGTATCATGAGACCTTTGAAAAAAAACCAAAATATAATCCTATAGAAGTAAGATTTACAAAAGTTCTTACCAAATATAGTACGGAATATAATAATTCACTCTTTATTCAAAATCTTTGTCAACAACTAGGAATGGATAAGAAAGACACCTTTTCATTCTTTTTACAACTTCGCGATAATTATCCGGATGAAGAAATATATACAATGTTTGAATCATATGATATATCAAAACTTGATATTAATCGCATATATCGTTATCTTGATAAATACACAAAACGAGTAGTTGAGGATGATGAAGATGATATCTAAGTATTTGAATAATAACAAATCAAAAAGTTATTGTTATTATTTGTGATTAATTCCAGTCATCGTCTGAATTATTTTGCTGACTTTGATTTACTGATTCACTTTTACTAACTGGAGTTTCTCCATATCCTTTCATTCTCATCCTAATCTCTAGATACGCTGTCTTATCAAACACACCATCTGGAAACATTCTTTTAACATCATTATGCCACTGATATGCGCTCTTTCCGGATATATCTACATTTTGATGACGTGAATACTGTTCCGGACTATCATAATATAGAAAATTAGATGTCTTATTTGGCGGGTCCCACCTACCTCTCATATAACCTCTACTATCACACTTTCCACTAGCATCAACTACTTGATAAAGCCTTAGAGATTCAAACTTGCCTTGAATATATGAATATCGACTACCAGTTACTGCATTTACACAGATTCCGCCATGTTTTGTGGGATAATACAGACGACGACGTATTTTAATGCCATCTTCTCCATCATTATTATAGTAATCTGTGTTATCGTTTTCGCGCTGTCTTTTACTAGGCATCTTCAGTATATATAATATATTTAGCTGTATCTTTAAGCATATTATAATAATCTAAATCGGTTCTTGTTTTTTCTCATTAATTTTCAAAGAAACGCCGGCCTTCTCTTCTACATTTTCATGAAAACTCAAGAGTTTATCATATTTTTCTTCTTTCATTTGTAGATTTTTAATTTTTTCTTGCATTAGTTGTATAAAATAATCTTTTTGCTGAATTGTAGCTTCCATTTGTTTCATTTGTTGTTGAGCTTTTTGAATAAACTCTTGTTGTTGCTTCAAAATACTTATAGTTTGTTGAGTATTTAATAGTTGTGGAGGGCCTTCTCCCTGCTGAATTAAAATATTTCCTTGACTTGCCATTTTACTAGCCATTGCTTCTGCTTCTTTTCGACGACGTTCTTCTATTTCTATAATTTGCTTTAAAACATCTGGTTTCATATCTGGTCTTCCTGGCTCATAATCTGCCAATAATCCTTCAATATCTTGAATATAGAACTGTCTGATAGATTCATCTTTAATGAACATATCTACAGTTTTGTCTGACTCTTTTACAAACTTAGGATGAGGACTCTCAAGCAATTTTCTTTTATCAAAAGTATTGTGGTCATGAGAGAAAACTAAAATTGTTTTCATTGGGTCAAGTTGAATAAACGGGACGGTGTAGTTTTTTAAAAATGCTTTCTCTTCTGCCAATGCTGCATTATCATCATACTTATGTTCTTTTAAAAGTTCTCTTCTAAATGCAAATGTTCCTGCTGTTGCATGATTTGGCCCATAAGGCCCAAATTGAATTATCTTATTTATATGTTTAAAATAAATATAAATCTCACTTGTACCGGCACATAATGCTGAAGGGTTAGCTAATAGCATTTCTACACTATGTGATATTCTATCAGGAGGATAGTAGTCATCATCATCCATATAAACAATAATATCCCCTTTTGATTTTTTATGCATAAGATTTCTTTTTTTTCCCAATGGCATTTTTTCTTCATAACTAAAATATTTTACTTGTGGATGGTCTTTTATTAAATCTGCAATCTTATCTGTTCCATCATCAATAATAATCCACTCAATTTTATCTTTAGGATACGTTTGGTTGTCAAAACACCTTATCATTTGATTAATAAACGGTCTTCTATTAAAAGTAGGTGTACATACACTAACAAAAGGTAAATCTAAAGCCATTTCATAAAATAATTATTTAATATTTATATTCTTTACTTTATAAACATTAAATTACTTTCCAAGCATTGCTTTTACAAACATGATTATCCATAATATCATTGCAGAATATCCTACAGATGGCAATAGATAATCGAAACATGAACCAACTACTAGTGCTCCGAATAAAAGCCCGAACTTATTTTTATTACAAATAGCTATCTCAACAAACTTTTTATAATTAACTAACAATGGAGCAACGCCAATAATTAATAGATATAAAAAATGAGAATATGAGTAACTACCCATAACCGCTAGACAAAGTGGTACAAAGATTATACTGTATAATATACCCCATGGAACGCTTTCTGTAAACCCATAAAATAATGGACATGCTATACCACAAATTGAGGATATTATAAAAGCACCAATCGCCCAAATAGGACTCCAAATAAAAGCAAACCAATCTGGAGAGGTATCTGGAATCATACTGTACATCTTTTTCCATATTCCTCTAATTGACATAAATGTATATGCTATAACCTTTGCAAACCAATTTTTAAAAGTATTATTCCCCTCCTCTTCTTTATCATACATTGAATATGGCCATCCATAAACGCTTCCACCTAACCCTACCTCATTAAGAAACTTTAATTTTGCTGCGCTCATATCTGGTTTATCCATAGAACCAATTTTCGGACCTGAAAATCCAAAAGTGTGGTTTCTACATTTTCCATTACCACCTAACTTAACTGAATATTTACGGCTCTGGTTCTGTTGTCTTAAAATACGTTCACTAGATGTTTCTACTTTTTCATTTGACATACTATTTGGGTCCTCAAAATAGCTTTTCCATTCTGTTGGAAAAAATAAATCGAGATTCTTGCTTTGAGAATAAAAAATACTATTACATACCAACAAAACAATTAACAATGTTGTAATCAGATTATGAAAAATACTTTTGACAAACTTCACCCAATCATTTGTAATTCTGTCTTTTTTTGTATCTATTTTAGTCTTCTTTTTTTCTTCAATTGCTGATACCATAACTATATATAGTTGTTATATTAAATCATAAATATTTCTCATTAATGTATAGATGAAAGGTATCTATTTTTTAATCTTGACATTTATCTTAATATTAACTGCAGTTGGCATAGTGGTTCCAAAATCTCATCCTTGTCTTAGTCAACAAGTATTGTATTTTGGAACTCCACAATTAATTAGAGAGGGATTTAATGCATCTGAATATTCATATTGTCTCACTACTGAAGGACATATTTCAAATAACTACCCTTATTTTGCAGCAACACATCCACCTACAAATCATATTATAGACCACGAGAAAACCGTTGATTCTTTTAATAAGAAAATAAGTAATTATATGACAAAACATCCTCCCAAAGAAACACAATTCACTTTGCATTATAAATGTAGAAACTCGCCTATTTCATATAATAATCCTTTTTATAGAAACTGTGGTCCATATTCGCAAAATAAATGTAACATACCAAAATCCATTAAATAATTATCGTGCAAACTCTAAACCTCCCATTCCGTTTGCTAAAATCAGAACATTATATCTCTCTTCCAACACAGTCATATCATATGTATATTCAAAAATACCCCATGCTGGTTTTTCAACACCTATTACATTGCCACCCTCATCACAAAATACATTTACATTTGCTGATTGGTCTAGTGTAGGATGAATAGTAGCAATTTCAAAAGTTACATTTGTAAACTTACTCATATTCATTGCTCCACTTGGCTGAAAATCATAAGGGTCTGTCTTTAAACAAAAATTATAATTATACACTCCCTCTGCACCATTACCATTCGACCCAGCATATTTTTCAATGTAATTTAGTACACCTGATTGTAATACATTTTCTCTATATTTACCATCTACAATTAATCCCCATGATTCCATTATTTCTTTTTGATTTTCAGCTTGATAAACACCTGCATAATATATACCATTTGTATCTTCAGCTAAGTTAGTAGCAGGGTATATAAGATTTGTTGTCCCATTCGCTGATTGACATTCAATATACATTGAATTAGAAACATCTGGTGCCTGAATGTTATATGGTATTATGTCTTGATAAGGCCAATTACTGTAATTAGACCATTCATTTCTTTGTGGTGCATCACTCCTTTGAAAAAACCACATCCAATCAGCTACCAAACCTTGTGTAATTATATCTTGCCTCTTAGATCCAAATATATTATGATATGTTTTACTATAAACCTCTTTGATAAGAAATCTTTGTTCTTCTCTAGCAAATTTCTCAACTTCTGCATCCGATAAAAATCCATAAGTTGCTATTAAATGAACATCAGCATTCCAATCTGTTCTTTTACTAGGCCAATCTTGTGAAAGTCGATTAGTCAAACTTACATCCGATGGAGGTTGATGAAGAAACTTATAAAAAGAATAAGTTGTGTCAGAAAAATTAGGCTTTCTATAAAATCCTGCGGTGTAATCATGTCCATCAGTTTTACTACTTATATTTCTTACTACAAATAGCTCATTAACTGGTCTAATCGAAACTTCTATTGTTAAATCTACATATTGTAATGATACTAATGGCATTGCCATCTTTGATGATAAAGTAAACCAAATATTGAGTGGGACATATATCTGTCTTCCTCTTATTGATGGTTCATTACCATACTTTTCATATTCTTCGCCAGCACCCACTAATGCAGAAGGATAAACATTAATTCTTGAGTTTGAATTAGCGGGATCATTTAATTCTTTAACATTACCAGTCATTTTATAGTACAAGTCCTTCTTAGCATTATCAAAGTCTCGCTCTACTAAATTGTAAAGATATTGTCCGGTGAACTCTTGTATAATTTGACCTCCTACCTTAAATCTAACGGACTCAATCATTTGAGTCCCAATATTTTTTATCCATTTAAAATCGTATGGCTGCCAATCATATGTAGGAGCAGCTGGGTCAGCGCCGCATGTTGGAGGAACAACCGGACTCCATATATTTGGCAAATCAAGTACCAAATAAGTATCTAATAATAGGTCACCATATCGAGGTACTTTAAACTCAAATATTGATGATTCTGTCATTCTTAATTTACGTTGACCATCAAAATCTATTCTAAACTTTTGCAGACCAAAATTAGTGTATTTTGAATATGTAGTTGTAAAAAATGTTTTTTTTGGATTACCATTAAGTATAACATTTTGATTACCATATGCTATTAAGTTCATTAAACCACCTGGCATTTATATAGTTCACACGGATAATATTTAAACAAAATTAATAATAATATTTTATTTTTAATAGAATAATATAATATATGGATGCTAATAAATTAAAAAATACGGTTAAGCTAATAACAAAATCAGCTATGCTAAGTAAATATGTGGTTGTTATGCTTTGTGTAGTAATTATTCTTATTATGCTTGCTTGGGTATGGAATAAATCGAGACTTAATGAAGCTAACTGCAGAGCAATGGATACACTATATAAAGACTTTGCAAAAGTACATACCTTAAATATTCAAGCAGATGGATTTGAACATAATTTACGCGATTACTATATTAAGACTTCATATAACGCATGTTGTGCAGGCCAATTTAAAAATGATTTTGTAAATGTATGTGCTCTGAAAAACTGTATCAAACAAGGTTCAAGATGCTTAGATTTTGAAGTATACTCAGTTAATAATAAACCAGTAATCGCTACATCTTCAATGGATAATTATTCTATTAAAGAAACATATAACAGTGTGCCATTTGCATCAGCGATGCAAACGATTCACGACTATGCATTTAGTGGTGGCACTTGTCCCAACCCTGGAGACCCTTTAATAATACATCTTAGAATCATGAGCAATAATAAGTTTATTTACAAAGAAATGGCTAATAATTTAGAAACTGCATTATCTAATAAACTGCTTGGTCCAAAATATAGTTTTGAAAATCATGGAAAAAACATTGGTTCTCTACCATTGAAAACATTTATGGGAAAAGTTATCATTGTAGCAGATAAATCTAATCCATTATTCGCTGACACTGAACTTGACGAGTACGTTAATATTTCTAGTAATTCAATTTTTATGAGATGCTTAAGATATTCAGACGGTGTTAAGTTTTCTCCTGATATGAATGAAGTAATAGAGTTTAATAAAAAATGTATGTCTATATGTTTACCAGACCTATCAGACAATAACACTAACCCAAATGCATCTTTAGCTATGAAATATGGTTGTCAAATGATTGCTATGTGTACTCAAAACTTTGATTCGCAAATGGAATACTATGATAGCGTATTTGATAATGCAGGCACAGCTTTTATCTTGAAACCTAAAAGCTTACGATTTATACCACTTACTATTCCAAAACCTACTCCACAAAATCCAGCAGTGTCTTATAAGACTCAACATTTTGATGGTGGTTATTTCAAAATGAGTATCTAAAATAATGTATATTTTTATAAGTATATATATATACATTATGAATGCATGTAATAAGAGATTAACGTTTTCAGAAAAAGAATTAGCAATACTTCGTGCTGCTGTCGATTTAGCTGGAGAAAAAGCTGGTAGGAAAATAGCACAATCTGACGAAGTAAAAAAAATTATTGATATTGTAGAAAACTTTCTTAGAAAAAAAAAACTGATTTGCTACGGTGGAACCGCCATTAACAATATATTACCTGTAGGAGACCAGTTTTATGATAAAAGCGTTGAGATACCTGATTATGACTTTTTTAGTCACTCTGCTTTAACTGATGCTAAAGAATTAGCTGATATTTATGCTAATTCTGGTTATACTGATGTTGAAGCTAAATCAGGTGTACATCACGGTACATTTAAAGTATATGTCAATTTCATCCCTGTAGCTGATATAACTTATATACCTAAGAAACTCTACCAAGCACTATCTAAAGAATCTATACGGGTGAATGGTATTTTATATTCGCCTCCTAATTACCTAAGAATGGGAATGTATCTTGAACTTTCAAGACCTATGGGAGATGTAAGTAGATGGGAAAAGGTACTAAAACGTCTGGTTCTTTTAAACAAAAACTATCCAATGCAAAATCCAAAATGTGACCATATTGATTTTATGAGAAGTTTTGAAGGTGACAAACAAGAAACTAATGAGATTTATCGTATTGTAAGAGATAGTATTACTGACCAAGGATTAGTTTTCTTTGGAGGATATTCTTCATCGTTATACTCAAAGTATATGCCAAAAAATAAACGTGCTATGTTTAATAAAAAAAGTCCAGACTTTGATGCTCTTTCTGAAGACCCCGAAACATCAGCCACGATTATTAAAGAAAGATTACAGGATGAAGGTTTTGAAAAAGTTAAAATGCATAAACATCCTGGGTTTGGAGAGATTATTTCACCACATTATGAAATAACTATTGACGAAGATACTGTCGCATTTATTTACAAACCACTTGCATGCCATAGTTATAATGTGATACGATTAGGAGGAAAAAAGGTAAAGGTTGCAACTATTGATACAATGTTAAGCTTCTTCCTAGCATTCTTATATGCGGATAGACCATATTATGAACACGACAGAATTATTTGTATGTCACAATACTTATTCAAAGTACAAGCAAAAAATCGACTTGAACAAAAAGGTGTATTAAAACGATTTAGTTTAAAGTGCATTGGTAAACAAAAAACACTTGAAGATAGTAGAGCAGAAAAAAGTTCTATGTTCGAGAAACTAAAACATAAACGCGGTACAAAAGAGTTTGATGAATGGTTTTTGAGATATGCTCCTGGTGATAAAAAAGCAATAAAAGCAACAGTTATGGCAAGAAAACAACAAAAAAAGAAAAAGCGTCGTCAAACTAAAAAGAAGAAGATAGTTAAAAAGAAGAAGCGTCGTCAAACTAAAAAGAAGGGATTTCTAATGTTTTAAATAACAATAATATATAAAATGTTATTGAATTATATATTATTTTTTGCTTGTATTTTATTGATATTTTCTCTCTACAATAACTCTCTAACTTTCACAAAACAAATAGAAACCTTTGACTCAACAAGAAACTGTTTAAAACTTGGATACAATCTAGACTTTTGTTTAGATACTCCTCTAGAGACAAATGGTCCTTGTTATTGTCCCAGCGGTAAAAGACCGTATGTTAGATATGGTAGATGTTATTGCAGAACTTATCTTTAATTATTTAATACACTAATTATATCTTTCATTGACTTGATTAAACAGGTTTTAACTAACTGCATAACTTTATTTTCATTTATTAGGGTTGGAATGTTGAATGAAGAGAGAAAATCTACAAAAATACAAATAATCATACATGTTAAATAATACAAATTATTTTTTGTAATTTTTATTACGTCCCAATTTTTGTACCATGATAATCTACCACTTTTATTTTCTGTAAAAAACTCTGCCGCGTCTGTAACACCTTTTAAAACCCTGTAGTGTTCATTTTCTTCATTTTTGGTAATAAGAGACCTAATTATTTCAACTTTATCATTTATTAACTCCATATAAAGTACATCATTTTTACTATCTTTAAAAATATAAGGTACTATTCCATCAATATAAGTATCTTCTACTTTGGTATTACCATCTATTAAAATAGGGATAAACGAGCTTCTAAACAAACAAGTAATTAAATGGTCTCTATTATCATATTTATCTATTGTGCAAAACTCACAATTAGCAATATCATTATAACTTATATAACATTTGCCATTTAATACTTGTTTCATTTCTTCATCACTATCAAAAATATTATAAACCCAATCTTTCAAAATATTATGTAAATCGGAAAGGTTTCCATTAACTTTAAAACTATTCTTTAATCTTTGAAATATATTTTCTATTTTATCAAAGCTATTTGCTAGATAGGTTATAATTATTGGTGCACCAGCACTACAGCCAGATAATTTATGTACTTTGAGTTTACCTTCGATTTCTAATTGTTTTATTAACATAATACTGCCTAATGCTATTACTCCATTAAATGCTCCTCCACTAACTACAATGTCTATATCAAGTTTATTATCAAGAGTTATATTTTTTGTAACAGCTTTAATATAATCACTTAGGGCAGCTATCTTACTCATTTAATAAGGCATGATATAAAACAGATAAGTTTTATGCGTAAAAAGATAAAACTTATTTAAAATATTATATTATAAATGTCTGATGACCGACCAAGTTGGGATGCTTATTTCAAAGAAATAACTTCCGTTACTGCAAAACGTTCAGCGTGTCACCGACTTCACGTTGGATGTTTACTAGTTAAAGAAAATAGAATAATTTCACAAGGTTATAATGGTTATTTACCAGGAGCTCCGCATGAACAAGTAATGCGCGACGGGCATGAAATAGCGACAGTTCATGCGGAGCAAAACGCTGTAACTGATTGTGCAAAAAGAGGTGTATCATGTAATAATGCAACCGCTTATATAACTCATTATCCATGTATTAATTGCATGAAAATTATGTGTGCCGCAGGAATTAATAAAATAAAGTATATTAATGATTATAGAAATGATGATATGATTCCATACTTTGCAAATATTTCTAATATCTCTATCTCAAAATTAGATTAACCACTTAATTGACTCATAACTTTAGATATAAAATAGATAATTGCTCCAAACACAACACTGTTTACTAAGTAACCTGTTAATTTTAATTCACCCGAATTACTATAACACATTGGTAACATTTTTAAAAATGATCTTCTCACGACAGGAAGTTGATACATAAAATACAGAACTGATATCATTAATGGCAAACTCAACTCAGAAAATATAACATCTAAATTATCAGCTGATTTTTGTTTTTTTGCATTTTGTTTTATAATTTCTTCACTTGTTTGATGTTCAGTAATATAATCTGTCGGACTACCTTCAGGCACAAAGTTTGGTTTTACTTGTTCGTCTTTTAATATTGTATTTTGGTTTATTGGTATATCTCTAGAAGGTAGTTGGGTCATTCCAGTACTAGTTGCTTTCTGAAGACCACTAACAAACTCATTTACATCCATAGAAGGAGACCTACTAGGTTTCTGTTTTATTTCTTCATCGCGTTGTTGTTGTAGTTCTTGCATTTTGTTGTCAATGACAATATTTTTTTCCTCAGTTCTAATTGTAACATTTTCATTACTATCACCCATCGGCAATGAATCTAAACTTGTTGTACTAATAGACATATTTATTATATCGTTTTATCCTATAATAAATATAATTACGCAAATCTTATTGATTTAATTTGTGTGTTGCAAGGCTCACTCTTTGCCTTAAATCTATAACAATTATTTCCATGTTTATATAATGTTTTTTCGACATCACTTGTCTTTGGTGCTACAAAGTTTAAACAATTTAATTCATCGCATGCTTTTCTAAAAATACTAGCTAGACCAAGACCTAGAATAATGGAAATGATAATTTGTCCAAACTTAGTATGGATAACTTTTTGTAGTCGTTGTAACATCTAATATATATTGATAAATTATTCTTGAAGGGGTATATTTTTTGCTCCTTCTTTTGGGCATTTCACTTGATTTGCTTTATATATATAGCATACTCCTGCTTTATCTTCATACTGTATTTCTTCCGAATTACTAGGTGTTGGGTATACTAAAATATTTTCTTTAGGTTCACTGGATAAGTGTACAAATATTAAACCTAAGAAGAAACTACCTATTAAAACTGGCCAATTTATTAGTTTTATCAGTTTGCTCATGTTTAATATTTGGTTAGATTTATTTACTATTAGAAATAACAACCGGTTCTTCACTAGGAGAGATTTGAGCTTCTTGTGCTGTATATGGTTCTTGTACTAAAATACGTTCATCATCATCACATGAACCCATATACTCTCCACCATCACTACATTCGATTGTTGATAGAGAATATTTGAAGTTTCTTAGTTTTTCAACTTCTGGTCTAATGTCTCTAATATATAAATCTATCATCTCTTGTATCAGCATTTCATCCCCTGAATCAGCATATTGTTTAGCCAAATCAGATAGTTGGCGTTTAAAACCATAAATATTTTGCCTTGATTCAATAATAGCTTCTGCATTTCTTTTTCCCAAAATAATATTATCAAACTGTTCCTGAATATCCATTAAACCCTGTTCTATAATTTTATGTTCTTCTGTTAATTCATTAAACTTTGTGATAGTTTCCTCTTCGTTTTTGTAGCTAAACAACAAGTCTAATCTTGTTCTTATAATATCCTCTTTAATGTCTTCTCGATCTTCCATAAAAAGATTATATGTGTTTGATAAGTTTTCAAACATGCCTCTATTTATTTCTATATTTAAACTACATGGTTCTTCAGTATTACCACAAACACATCTTAATATAGACCCATTTATAGTAAACTTTGTTCCTCCGCGTTTACCACAATTTATACACTTAGGTACAAGTTCAAGCATTTTTCTTCGCCGGTCTTGTTTCGATAGACTTTTATCATTTCTGATTTTTTTTCTTTGTGCTTGTATTTTGGTGTCGTACTCACCTTTTAATTTATAATAATTTTCTAATGCTTTTTTTGTATCACTGTCCATACTATATAATTTAACTAAAGATATTTCTATTTAATATTGCACTCTCAGGATGGTTATTCCATAAAGGCAAGTCAGTAATCATGCTATTTTTACGGATTTGTTCTTTTTTAACAATTGCTATTTGTTGTAATTTTGATACAATGTACTCTTGTTTTTCTATATTTTTTTTAGCAATTTCAGCCGAAGAAGGTTTGCCTTTATACTTGTAAGTTAAAAACATAGATATAGTTACAAATAACAAAACACCCATGCTAACATTAAAAATAATACTTATATTTCGGGCTTTGAACTTTTTACACTCTTTCAATGATTGAGTTAAAAAATATTTGACTCCTGGTTCTGTAAGTTTTGGATACTCCATATTAATTAATGCTGTTATTTTTTCAAAATATATTATGCTTATTTATATATTATGACGGATGTTAACTCTGCAGGTATGACAAATCCAACAGGTGGAATGGTTTTTTTCTTTATTATAACAACTATCTACACGATCCTTAGTTATAATTTAAATAGTAAGCCTCCTAAAGAGGGTCAAGGTACAACATCTTTAATGTATTATGGTATTTATTTGGGGATGGTGTTTGTTGGCGAGTTTTTTGTTAATCTATCATTAACTGCTGGTGCTTGTGGAAAGCCACAATATAGTACTGCTTTGATTACGACAATCTTACCATGGGGATTTATGTTTGGAATTATAGCGTTGCTAATTTCTATATTTCCTGGGTGGCTATCACCATTTTCAAATACATTTGGTTATGGAATAGCTTTATTGGCTGGGCTATCTGATACTATGAATAGTATTATTAAGCCTAAAGGTTCTACACCAAAAGATGCTTTTATGGATCAGGCTTTAGCTCATATTTATTCTGATAATAGTTTGCTTGTAAATGAAATTACACCTAGTAATTTTGAAAGCTTTTGGACAAACATGCAAGGTATTTTCACAGCTAATGCGAATGAATATAAAAACACCCTCTACTCTCTTGTTCAACTTAAATATGCTGTTGCCGAATATGTTTGGTACATGTTAGCTGGTCTTTTAGTGACTTCTGTTAGTTACAATTACGTTGTTAATGCAGCATGTGGGATAAATGCCTCTGAAATGAAGAAAAGACATGACAAATATCAAGAACTTGCTGATGCTGAACATGAAGAAAAACAACAACCAAAAAGAATATACACTTCACACGACTAAGTATCATATTTATTATTTTAATTAAAAAATATGATATTACATTAACATTTTGGGTAAAGAAATATAATACAGTACCCCAAAATAAGATACTATGGCTAAAACTATAGCTATAAGCCATGCTGGTAATATTGTCTTTTTCTTGTAACCAGTACCAAATTGTCGAAGGCTACCATCCTTATTATACATAAATGCTGGCTTGCTTAATACGATAATTCCATAAATTGCTGCAAATATAAAAATAGATATGCTTGTAATATTTTTTCTAATAAAATTGCGATTCATAATACTATAAATTGTTTGGATAAAATAATTATGTTGTAATCTCATCTATATTCTTTGGTAAATTACAAGCTTCTGCTACTTCTTTTAGAATATTTAATTTTTCCCGCTCTGTTACATCAGATGAACTTGTTCCTGCTAACTTAACATATAAGTCTCTTAACTTTTCGTTCTGCATCCATGTAGGATACTCTTTTTCAAACTCTGCTGACCAATTTCTTTGAATACCATATGATGCCGCTTGTATTAGTTTTTCGCCATTATCTTCGTTCCAACCTTCATCTTCATCTTTAATATACCATTCTGATTTATCTTTGAAATGTACAGGACGTTCTGTTATAGCTAATGGTTTAAGATTCCTAATTACAATATTAGAAATAGCTTCTCGTTTATTATTGCTTGCCAAATCATCTAGAGTAATTTGTAGTTTTTTGGCGAAGTTTTGTATTGACATAGCATTTCCACATTCTTCATTCAAAAACATATTAATATTTATATAATTATTATTATTGTTATTACCTATTATTGTTGACCTCATTTGATCCATCATTTTTGAACGTTCTTCTTCCATACTTCGTATTATTTCTCCTTGCTGTTTAATTACTTCTAAAATAATATTTTTGCCTTCACTGCTATTTAAATCTAAAGAAGAAATATCATTACTAGATATGCTAGTCGTTGTTTTTTCTACTATGCAAGTTTTTTTATGACGCCATAACGATGTTCTACTGTTAAACTCCGCTTGACAATTTACACAAACATGTTTTTTTTCTTTCTTTAGAGCTGCTTCATTTTCTATATGTGTCAACTCATTTTTGTTTTTACTACGTTGAAGAGTAGAAATATGTTTTTTAGAATTAATATGTCTTTGCCAAGAATTACTTTTTGTAGTTGAATAATTACAACACTTACAATAAAAATGTTTATTTATATCGAATGATTCTTTTTTTTCAGCACAACTTTTGTGTTTTTTAGTGGCAAGATGTTTTTTCCAATTCCCCAACATATCGGTAGAATAATTACATAGCTTACAAATATATTTCTTTTCATCTGTCATGATATATTTGTTATATATATATCTTTATATAACAAATATTCTAAACCATTACTTTTTGGCGCAAAATGAATACTTTTTAGCGCAAAATGTTCAAAGTGTTTCAGATGTTTCAAAATCGTAAAATGTGATTTTTGTAGGCGATTTACGTCCATTTAGTTTTATATTTACCTTCATCTCATGGTAGCCGATTACTTTTTGCGCAAAACGATTACTTTTTGGCGCAAAACGATTACTTTTTGCGCAAAAATGTTTCAAAATGTTTCATTTTTGTTTCAAATCAAAGAGGCCAATATCGCTATATTTTAGTGCCTTTTTTTAAGTGATTTCATCCCTTCATAAACCCCCTTCATAAAAATACTGTTCATGTAAAAATGTTATTTACACTTGTAAACATTTTTTCTTTTTTTTACTGTTTTCAAACCTATTTCAGATATTCACTTATTTTCTTATATTTTTACTTATTTGGTGACTATAGAATTATATCTTAAAAAAAACAAAAAAAATCTATAATTCTTACAACTGACAATCAATAGTAGGTTTTACCCTTTACTTATAGTAGTTAAATATTTATCAATTTGTTTACTCCTATTTCTAGCGAACCACAATTTTTGAAGTTTACTTTAAAATATCTGAGTTTTATATTTTTATCATATTCTATTGATACACTTTCTATATTAGTCATTTTATATTCAGGATAAGCATCTTCATTTTCAAACGCTGATATAAAGTAAATATCATATAGTATTTGGAAGTAAGCCTTTTCCAAAGGTGATATTTCACCTAGTTGATTTTTTTCTAGGTATTTACGGAATTGCTCCCTTTTTTCATGCAACTCTATTGAGTCAAGTACATTAATTAGTGATGTCATCATATATTAATATAATTTAATATATGATATTAAATCAATTTTTTATTATTTAATCGTCATATTCTTCTCCGTATTCATCATTATCTTCACCAATATGACTCATATCATATTCTTCGGCTTCTATTTCTGCAATAGCTTGCATTCTCATCTCTTCGTCCATAACAAATACATCCATTAAATCTGCGGTTACACCGTCTACTTTACCTAGTTTCATTTCCATAATAGCTCGTTTTTCGATTGCATCTCTTTCTTGGTCATAAGTATCTCCTTGATAAACTGTAAAACCTTTTTGCATCCCAACAGACCATCTTCCTATTCTATGATTTTTGAACATATTTTCAATATTTCTCTCTTCGTCTGACATTTCAGTTAAGTATTCTACAATCATATCTTTCTCTTTTTCTTTTGAACGTGTTATTTTCTCCATTACTTCTGGATAGTTATAATCTATTGCTGATTTGTCAAGACATGTAACTTGCATTATAGCAGATAAAAGTCCAGCAACTTTTTCAGCCATCTTCTTTTTATCTCCAGCCATTATTTCAAGAAGAGGAGCTGCTTCTCCGTCTCTAAGAACTACATCAACTTGTTCTATTCTTGCTGCTAACATAGGATTACTAGGTCTTTCTACTCTTTCATTGTATAAATCTTCTCTGTCTATAAGCTCAATCATATCAATAAAGAGAGATAATAAGTAAAATCTAAACAAAAGTTGAACCATTTGCTTATCAAAAATCGTTTCAATTAAAACGCCATTTACATAAACAGGACTCATAAAAACAGTATTTGACGCAAGATTTAATAAATCTTTCTCTTGAAATTGATATATATTGAGTAGTATCTTTAACTCAGGGTCATCATAATATGCTGTCAAGGGTTGATAATATTTTTTAATTTTATCTTGAATATCAATTGCGTGTCTTTCTGAAAGTTTCCAGTGTCGCGGTACTTTTACATCATCGTAGTTAACTCCATTTATAATAATATTAGGATAAACTTTTGCTATTTGTTTAATAGCATTTTTCATAAAGAAACACATGTTAAAAACTTCACTATCGGTCTGTAAATTATTTTCTTTAAAAATAGATATGTTAGATATACAGTTCTTGAACGTGATAAAATCTTTCTTACTTGCATTTCTTCTAACAAAATCGTTTAATAACGTTTCCATTTGAGTATTACTAGTAGAAAGGTAATTTTTAAAATCTCTTACTTCTTCACTATCCATCCCTTTTTCCATATCACCAACGCCAAATCTATCAAGAATGACAGCTATTTTTTCTCTGAATGTCCGTGGTATTGATGTTTCATCCAATTCATCGAAAGATGTTATTAATTCTCTTAGTCTTTGTGTATTATTAAATACAATAGTTCTCAAATCAATATTAACAATATTATTTCGATTTATAATAGATAAAAGATTTTCAAGGCTGTCATTATTATAATTTCTCCCATCTCTTTTTAATTGAGCAAGCTGCTCTTCTATTGAAGCATTTACATCAAAATCTTCTGGCTTTTCCATACATATTGCTCTAAGGTCTTCACTTATAGGTAGGTCTGAGTTATATCTACAGTATTCAATAAAAGCTTTGTAAATGGTTTCTTCGTCAAACTCAGGTGGTAATTCTGGATATATTACTCTAGTATCTTTTGGAGAGAAAAGTATGCTTGCTCTGGTCATTATATTGATATCATCCAATACATTACGCAATCTTCTTACCATTTCATTATCTGTGTTAATTGTCTTTTCACGATTAGCAAAGTATTCATATGTGTTATCTTTACTATCATTGCAACAGGCATTTTCAAGAAATGGTACTTTGGCAGAGTTTGAAAGAATTGCTTCTTTTGAACCAATATTTTTACTTACTACTTTTTGGATGGACTCTTCGATTGATAAGGCGAGGAAAATCATTTTAGAGCGAAGTGCGTTTATTTTACTGTCTTGGTCTTTACTACCTCGTTTTAGGTCTTGAATTAATTGCGCCTCAAACTCTCCTGTTATTGGTGCTACAGTTCCTATATTCACCTGTCTTAGAGGTGGTAAAAATGTTTCCCAATTTTTAATGTCTACTTCTTCTGGAATATCGTCATCAACATTTTCCTGTAAATACAATTCTTTAGATCTTATTTTTTCTTGAACGACGTCTGATGGAAGTATAAACTTATTAATTAAAGCAGTCATTTTTGATACTAACTTGGCTGGTTTAAGTTTTTTAACAGCGTTCCACGGCTCAATGCTACTTCTAATCCCATTTGCTATACAAGCAATATATGAAATACCTGATGTATCACCGTCGCCAAAGCTTGGGTAACCGTCAAAAGATTTAATACACCCTGGATATGTTTTTCTAGTTCTAAGTGATGGGACACTTGTTTGAATACCTATCAATAAAAATGATAGCGCAACAAGAATAAGAGTCTGATTGTATGCAATGTCATATGGGTCAAGTTTTTTCTTTTTTCCTTTAGCTTTTGCAGCTGCAATAGCTCTTTCGTAATCTTCTTTAGCAGGCATGGTCTTTGCTAATAACTTTGTGGTTTCACCGATTATAAACTCTTGAATATGAGCAATATCTATACCTATAAATCTGGCCATTGCTCTTATGACTCTAAAAATAGTATTAGCTTCTGGGTCGGCGAACTCATCAAGTTCTTCTTTTGGTGCTTGCACAATCGCTTTTCCTAGGTCTCCTTCTAATACATCTCTGGTTTTGACAACAAATCCTTCTGCTGTAAAACCTTCGTCTGCACTAAAATCGATATTAGTTATAACCCAACCACTATATTTATCTATAATCGCATCACCGTCACCACTTGCATCACCTTGCTCAGCTGAGATTTTTCTCAGCATGAAAAAGTAGTCTTCTCCATTAATGAATGCATCTGCTAGTTTAAATACAAAAGTAGGCAGTAATTTTACACCTGTTGATATACAGTACAACCACCATTCATCTTCATCTGAATTAGCAGGCCTAGTATAATAATTAACAAATCTACCAATATCATTTTGTCTTTTAACAAAATCTCCTTGTGAAAGAATTAAACTTAATGTATCAGCATATGGGGATATTTCAACAATAACTTCATTTGCTTCTCCTCCTAGCTCATATTTGACTTTATCATATTTAGTTAGGTTATTTTGTTTTATATTAATTAAAGAGTTCAATCTGCCTCGCGCATTACTTGTTACATTCATAATCATAGTATCAATATCTTGTGCATTTTTCTGCAAATTATCGACAAACTCATTCATCATTTTATCAACTGTCACCTTTTGTATATCTGCTGTTGCAATGGCATTACTATCACAACCATCATTTAATGAAATACAATTATCTGATAAGTTACAAAACATTTTACTTTTATCAGTTGTAACATCATCATTTATCTCTTCGTCTCTTACCCAAGTATTATCTTGTCTAACAAAATAAATCATTTTAGGTGGATTATGCTCTTCAAGTTTTACTACTGCATAGTCCCCATCGCTTACTGGTCTTTTCTTTAAAATCATAGCTTCCGCGTCCTTTCTAGCAACAGATTCACTTAGACCTGCTGAAGCCATAAGTTTTTCTTTTAGTAAATTAATTTGCTGGTCTCTAGTTACCAGCATTGATAATTCATCTTCGTGTTCTTTTGCGATGTCATAAAAAGTTTTATCATATTGTTTGTCAAAGAATATTTTCTTTCCATTATCATCTTCAAGTTCATCCATACCAAGGTATTTTTTCGCTAGAACATATGTTTTACACTTTTGTGTTTCAGGGTCTTTATCAGCCTCTTCCATTTGATTTTTTACCCATTCTTCTGTATTATTTAGTTGTTCCATACCATTTGGAATCATCAGTGAAGCGTTCATTAAACCAATCATGCTGTAAAAGAACTTTCCGCGGTCAATATTATTAATTATATGTAAAAACTCGCTATCCCTCATTTCATTGGTAGGATATTTATCAATTTTATAATTTTCCATGATATCTGCCATAGCACTTTGGTTAGATGTAAATGTTTGAAGCAATTTTGGAGAATAATTAGAGTTGGCATTTCTATTTGATAATACCTCAAACGCTCTTTTTGCTATTTGATATGATTTTTTAAATTCCCTGACCTTTTCTACTATAAAACCTACCATTTGTTCATATTGTTTGAAAGAAAGATCTCTTTGGTAAATCATAAAAGGCTCAAGTGAATCTAGTATAGCATGCAATGAAAGTTTTCCATTAATATTATTTTTAACTAAGTCAAAAAGTATTCTAGTTTTGGGAATAACCGTATCTAAATATTGGTCATATGTCATTTCTGAATCTTCACTGGGTAAGTATTCAGTAACTTCTTTCAGGTAAGTATTTGGTTCAGATTCTTCTGCTTCTTCAGAATCAATTAGTTTTTGGTTTACTACTGTTAGTTTATTAAGCATTTTCCAATAGGCAATGTAATTATTTGATAACCCACATCTAATAAGAATATTAGTACCGGGTAAGTTGACACGAGAAAACTTGACAACCGGTCTTGGCATACTTAAAAGTGATTTGATTTGCATAGCATCTGGTTTTGTGACAGGTTTTGTTTTAACTATCAATCCGCCTCCTTTAATTCTATTGGCTTCCAATGTATTAATACCAAGATTGTAGGTTTCAATTAAAAATCTTTTTTGTTTAATATCTTGATTAACAACAATTGATGATGCAAAATCTCCTAGATTATCAACAATAGCAGTAATATTAGTCTGAACATGTTTAGTTGTGAGAATATTAGGATTAGAACTTTCCTCAAAAGGTGTCCAATAATTGTTCATTTTCTGTGTAACGTAGTCGTAACCATTTTGTCCATCGGGTATGTCACCATTCTTAAATGCACCAACAATTTCTGTTTCTGCTACTCTTACAGCAGCAAGAGTTAAAGGGTCAACGTCGGGTAATTCTCTGGCAACATCTTCATCAACATTGTAAACTTTTTTTTTATTACGAACAACAGGTAATAACCAATACAATTTTTGATTAAACTGTTGTAATGATTCAACGAGCGGTTTAAAGTCGGCGCCTTGAATTTCCGGCATTTTTGCATTACCTTGAATATCAAACTTAGAGAACTCTTTTCGAAGTTGTTTAAATCTTTCAATCATTCGATGAATATTATTAAAAACGCTTTGTGTTCTTTGTGCGTTAGGTATGTCA
>VMHT01114288.1_pt1 | contig 27319 bp, 31 predicted proteins | sample 4693611 | NCBI WGS metagenome assembly VMHT01 (sample SAMN12280063, study PRJNA550983) | marine metagenome | isolation source: seawater sampled from same location over 5 years 0.02-0.2 micron viral filtrate | place: USA: collected off the coast of southern California halfway between the port... ...
TCTGGATATACAGGGAACTGTATCAAAAACACTTGACAGCAGAGGAGTTAGCCGCTAGAATACTAGAAGCGGAACAACTAGACCCTCTACCTCACTACACGGTCCTCGACTCGTCCTGTTGGAACAAAACGGGTTTCGGGCCGTCAATTGCAGAAGTTATGATGCGTGAGGGTGTGCGCTGGACTCCATCAGACCGCAATCGTATTCAGGGAAAGATGGAGATACACCGTCGTCTCGCTGACGATCCCTACACGACGGAGCCACGCCTACGCTTCTTCTCTTCGTGTCAGAACATCGTCAAACAGATTGCAGGCATACCACTCTCCAAGACAAACAGCGAAGACGTAGATACGAAGGCAGAAGACCACGCATACGACGCCCTGCGCTACGGAATGATGACACGCATGAGCGGCTACGCTTCGATACATCAGCAACTCAATGCAATCAAGAACCAAGTTCACCAAGTCCAAGACGAAGTATTCGGATACTAGATAATGGCAGACACTGACATTTTAAAAACACTAAGTGCGCCAGACAAACTAAAAGTAGCGCAGTTTGTAACGCTACAGAAAACTCTCTTTCCAGATGGAAACATACCGACGTATGCAGAAATACGTAAGCGCATTGTTGATGGTACAGCTACAGTGGGCGATGCCTTCATTGCTAAGATGTACAACTTGGGTGTTCCTAACAACCCTCTATTTGAACAGCTAGATGAAACATCAGAGTTTGCAAAAAAGTTTCATAAGGCATTTGGCAAAAAAGTTGTAACAAAAGCCATGACCATGACTGGTCACTCTCAACAGGCTGTTGATCTAGCTAGAGAGGTTGATCTTTCAAGTAATTTCTTAGAGTTGCAGTCGGATGTTCTTGCAGGGACAAGCGACCTTTCACCAAACAAAATTAATAAACTCATCAGCCCACTGTCTAGCTCCTTTCAAAACGTGAAAGTAAATAAGTTAGCTAGCGCGGCAGCCGGTGCTGGAGATAGAAAACTTTTTAAGGGAGCCATACCTCCTGAAGTTCTTGAGACTGTTCTAAAACAAGTAGCTATCATACGCGAAAAAGAAGGAGCTATAGCTGCGGATGCAGTTCTTGGTTCACTGCTTGGTATGCGAGGTACGGACCTAACTGAAACGCGCACAACTATAGAGTTAGCCACACGGACAACGCCTCAACGTCCAGTCTACGATCCTGAAACAGGAACAATTGTAAATCCCGTAGAACCGGGAGAAGCAGGAAAGGGCCTAAAAGGAATTGGAGACGACCGTCCACTTGGTCCTCTTCTTTCAAGAGTTTACCTAGACAGGTATAATGCTGCAGGTCCAACCGGAGAACTGTTTCCGGATATGGACACAAAAAAAATCAATGCTCTAATCAACAAGTATGTAACTCCTGCTCTTTCTGATGATGTAAAAGCAAAAGCAAAAAAAAGAAATGCTTCTGGAAAGTTCTCGCTAGACTATACCGATTTACGACGTATTACTGCATCGTCTATTGCTAATGGTTTGGGTAATACAGAGGCTGCAGATGCAATTCTTGCACACACTGGATCAGAAAAAGAACTTGACGCAAAAATCTTACGTACGTTTTACATCGACGTAGAAGATGTAGGAAAACTAGAACAACGCGGCCTAGTATTTTCAATGTTTGAGAAGATGATGGCTGATGCTCTTGGGGCTGAAAGCGGGGGACAACTTGCTGCATCTCTAGGATATGACTTTGTTGATTTTGAAGCTGATTATTCCGATCTTGAGTCGAAGATAACTATGGATGCACCAACAGGCACGGACAGTCGTCCGGCGGCTGTGGCTCCAACTGCAGAACAGGCAGCAGTAAATGCAGAGTTATCTGAGGGTAGGGGAAAACTAACCGCTGCAGAATTAGATGCTCAAGCTGCAGCTAAAGAAAGCGAAGCACTAGATAGACGAATAGCAACAGCAGAAAAGAAAGCAGCAGCGCAAGAGGCCGGAGTATTACCGGGAGATAAGCCCGCTGTTAAAAGTGAAGATGTAAAACCAAACGCTGCTGATGATATTTCAGACGAAGTAAAAGGCAAAATGAGTGGGCTAGGACTTGACGATTTCTTTGGATTTACAAAGAAGGGTTTGCTTCCAGCTATACTAGGAGGAGGTGCTGTATACTCCTTTATTGAAGACGCTGGAGCCGTAGTACGAGACGTGGCTATTGAGGGTGTTGCCACGGCAGCTAAACTTGGTCCCAAAGTTGGCGGTGCTTTGCCCATGATACTATCATCATCTCCTGCGTACGCACCGGGCCTAGAGCCAAAGCCTACGATGGCAGAAGACCCATATCCCGGACAGCCGGAGTATCAATCGTTTCGTCAGATGAGGGACATAGCTATGGAGCCTGCCATTGACGAAAGCGTAAACGATATGGAACGAATGGCACTTGAAGATTCGGGCGGATTTATTACACGAAACAGGGAACCTGAAGTCTCCCCTGCCCCTAAAGAAGGCTTCATCAGGTAAACGGAGAGAAACCTATGGCAAACGCCACAACTGGTAACTACAACTACGGCGCAGCATATATTATGAACGCCGACAAGACCAGCGTCGATAAAGATGAGGGTGCATCCTCACTCTATCGCGAAGGCTTGGAATTCGACACTCGTGTTCAGACAGGACCGATGATCGAAGCCATGCCAAAGAAGCAAACTAAGCCGACAGTAGAGGCTTCACTGTTTAAGATGGCAGACGAGCGCGACTACTAAGGAAGCGACATGGCCGATAATTTCCTAGAACCGGACGACGAGCAGGCGATTCCGATTGCCAGTCCTGATGAGCAGATGCCCGGACTTGCGGGCCACATCAAGGCACGGTTTGACGACGCAGAGAACGGACGGTTTTCGTACGAGCAGCGATGGCTACAGGCGTACAAAAACTTTCGTGGCATCTATGATACTACGACACAGTACCGTGACAGCGAAAAGTCGAGGGTGTTCATCAAGATCACCAAGACCAAAGTACTTGCTGCGTACGGACAGATTATCGACATATTGTTTGCTAACAAGAAGTTTCCCCTCGTTGTTGAGTCCACTCCGATGCCAGAAGGCATTGAGGAGTTTGCTCATATGCGTACGCCTGCTGACGAGCTTTCGCAGTTGGGAAGTGACCCCTACGGTTTTCCGGGAGATGGTCGCGAGTTAGCTCCGGGGGCGATGCAAGCCAACGAGCCGCACCGTCTAGGCTCCTATGGTAAAGACTTCGGTGACACGATCCTTGCGGGTAAGTCTCGCGTGGGTGAGCCACAATTCGAACCTGCAAAAGAGCAGGCACGAAAGATGGAGAAGTGCATCCACGATCAGTTGCTCGACACAAATGCCGTTAGTGAGTTTCGCAAAGCAATCTTTGAGTCGTCCCTGTTCGGCACAGGCGTCGTCAAGGGGCCGTTCAACTTTCACAAGCGTGTTCACAACTGGAAGATGGATGACGATGGTGAGCGTGTTTACGATCCCTACGAGCGGATGGTGCCACGTATCGAACACGTATCGGTATGGGACTTTCACCCTGACCCTGCAGCCACATCCGTAGAGGACTGCGAGTACGTTATCGAACGTCACCGCATGAACCGACAGCAGCTTCGTAGCCTGATAATGCGTCCACACTTCGACGCTCAAGCAATCGAAGAGTGCCTTGCAAAAGGACCGAACTACGAAGACAAGTATTACGAAGACACGATCCGTGAAGACGAAACCGAACCTCACATCTCTGAGAACCGTTACGAAGTCCTAGAGTATTGGGGTGTTCTCGACTCGAAGTTTGCAAAGGAAGTCGGCCTAGAGAACGCAGAACTCATGTCTGAGTTTGACCAGATGCAAGTCAACATCTGGGTGTGCGGTACACTCGTACTACGCTGTGTGTTGAACCCCTTCACACCTGCACGTATTCCCTACCAAGCCTTCCCGTTCGAAATCAACCCCTATCAAATCTGGGGCGTTGGCGTAGCAGAGAACATGGAAGACGCACAGATGCTGATGAACGGTCACGTTCGTATGGCAATCGACAACCTCGCTCTCGCTGGCAACCTTGTCTTTGATGTCGATGAGGCATCGTTGGTCCCCGGACAGAACATGGACATCTTCCCCGGCAAGATATTCCGTCGTCAGTCGGGCGTCACCGGCACGGCAATCAACGGCCTCAAGTTTCCGAATACGGCACCTGAAAACATACAGATGTATCAGATTAGCCGACAGCTTGCGGACGAAGAGACGGGCATCCCATCGATCACACACGGCCAGACAGGAGTCACCGGCACCGGACGAACTGCAGCAGGCTTGTCTATGCTGATGGGCAGTGCAGGCTTGTCGATGAAGACGGTCATCAAAAACATCGACGACCACCTACTCAAGCCAATCGGTGAAGCATTCTTTCAGTGGAACATGCAGTTCGGAGAGAACGTCGAGGATGTCACGGGCGACCTAGAGATCAAGCCACGTGGTGTAGCAGCCGTGATGCAAAAGGAAGTACGCACACAACGACTCACCTCACTCTTGCAAACCGTAGCCAACCCTATGCTGGCTCCGTTTGTAAAGTTGCCAAACCTGATGCGCGAACTCGCTATTGCACAAGACATCGATCCTGACAGCTTAGTGAACGATGTCAACGAGGCACAAGTCTACGCACAGATGTTACAAGGAATGATGCAAGATGCTCAACAAGCAGCAGGCCCAGAAGCTAGCCCCTCTCCTCTACAGCAAGGAATGGCCCCAAATGGAGGAGTACCTAGTGGACCTCCGGGAGTCGATGATTCGGGCCGTGGTAACGGCACAATCGGAGTCGGAACTGCGCCAAGTGCAGGGGAAGCTGGGTTTACTGGAAATGCTCCTCAAGTTGAAGGATAGTCACGAGGCAGTGGTTAAGAACGATGGATAAGATCACACAACCTAAAATGTCAAACGGTGGAACAGTGACAGAACAAGTCTACGGTCAAACACGAAGCACTCCGTACAGCATGGACGAATACCTACGCGGTAGTATGTACGACTTTCCGGGCATCAACGTAGATGTTGCTCCAGCAGCGGGAGATGATTCTACTACTAATCCTGCACCCCCTGCACCAAGTGTTTTAAATCCTGTCGGGACAGGGGACGGTGGCGCATCTAGCCCATTTACCAGCTATTCTGTAGCAACAGGCTTACCATCATTCGGATACGAAGACATAGACCCCGTAGACTTCATAAGCAAGTTTGAAAAGACTTCTCCGAAAGCAAAGGGCCGCAGTGACAACGCATTCTTAAACTTTGGCATCAATCAACTAGACCCGAAGAACATACCCCTAGCTGTTGCCTCACTGGCAATACCGGGTGCGGCTGGGTTTGGTATAGCTGCAGCAGAACTAAACCGTCGATCACAAAAGAAAACCGCCGACGCAATTATGGCTACAGGCAAGACAGGCGGTTCTATGTATACGTTTCAGGGACAGACAGTTCACCGTCTTCCCGGAACTAGGCAGTTCAACGGAACGCTAGGAAACATGACTAGCGCAGAACACTATCGCTTCGACGAGATTAGACGCGGTTTTATTCCGGGCACGATGAAAGAAACAAAATCACAGGTTGGAAGTTTAGATGCTGCTACGGGGCAGAGTAATCAATACATACGCACAGGCAAAAACACCATAGCTTACGACGCAGGTTTTGGTGCAGGCATGGATGCGTTCGGTACTGTTCACAGCGCATCCGGTCCGCAGGGTGGTAGTGCGAGTGCGGCAACGGCTCTTCGTGAACAACTCTACCGTGAAAACATGAATCGTTTGGGCTTAACAATAGACGAAAGCAGGGTAGCTAGTGAAGCCCTATCTATGAAGCAAGCTCTCGACGCAGGTATGAAGAACAGTAGATTTCACGGCGGATTTTTTCATAAGGCAAGCAATCTGAGTGACGAGGACTACGCAAACGCTCAAACCCTGTCACAACAGATTATTCAGCAGCACATCAGAACGAACACTGCAGCCGGTAAAGCGCAGGCTCAAGCAGCAGAGGCGAAAGCCGCTGAAGCAAGTCAACGTATGCGAGAACAAGAAGCCCAACGACAGGCTATACTGCAACAGTATGATGAAGAGGATAGCGGAGGTACGCCGACCCAGTATTCAGTTCAGGATATAGAAGACGATATCATGGACAGCTATGGCGGTTCTACAGATGCAACAGACTATTCATTTGACTTTGGATTCCGTAAGGGTGGTCGTGTCGGCATGCAGATGGGCGGAACCGCTCCACAGGCTGCACCAGCGGGCTTCGTAGAGCGTCCGCCGTCACAGGTATCCGAAGCGGCTACTGTGGCTGACGACAAGCCTATGAGCGTCCCAGAGGGCACGTTTGTCATCAACGCTGCAGCCGTCGAGTTTGCTGGTGAGGGTGACATTGCCAAGATGCTCAAGGATGCCTACGCAAAAGCTGGTAAACAGGGATCAGCAGCACCATCTAAAGAACAGATTGACGTAGCCGTATCTCGTGGCGAGGTTATTGTGCCCCCAGCGATTGCCAAGATCATTGGCTATGACCGACTCGAAAAGATCAATAATCGCGGCAAGAAAGAAACGAAGCAACGCATCAAAGAGAACGGACAGGGTCGTAGGGGTGCTGCAGGAGGTGGATTCCTCACTAGAAAAAAGCTGGCAAACGGCGGTGAAGCCCAAGACATCTATGAAGACAAAATCATAATAGATGAAGTTCGCAGGAAGATGGATGACCTCTTAAAGAATCTGCCGGACGATGTAAAAGTAGATAGCAGGTATTTCGGCGATGACTATCCTGCCAACCGGGATTTCCACAGGCAGCTAGCCATTCTAAATGATGCTGATCCTGACGCATTTAAGATGCGGGCGTTTTCTTCAGAGCAACAGGGTTTAATAAATGTACCTCAGACTCCAACGCTTTTTAATCTCTACGCTATGGCGGAAGAGATTGCACACTTAGAGGCTTCTAAATACAGACGCCCAGAAACTGAAACTGTTAAAACTTTACGGGCTGATGAACAGTCTCTTTTCGCCTCTATTCCCGGCACTGAAGGGGATATGAGGAAACACTACGGAGCATACGAGCAGGGGGGATTCCTCTACACTCCTAGTCAAATAGCGAGTATGTCCGACAAGGAAAAGGCTGAGATACAAGATACCTACGGAGTTCCGGCGGATAAAGTAAGAAATACTTTCAGCTACCCTGATTATTTTGAGCTAGAACAAGATTATCTAGAAGAAATGAGAGCAAAGAGCATCGCGTTTCAGACGGTGTTTGGTAAACTAGATAAAACAAGTAGCAAAAACGTAAAAGAAAACACAAAAACCGGAAGAGCTATAGACTTGGCAGAATCATCGTACGGAGAGGATTTTGCCAAGTACATTCTAGCTACTGCTAGTCCGACGCTTCAAACCGCAATATTCCACAAACATCCTGAACTCAGAGAACGATATTTCGACGATCAGGGACGTTTTAAGAAGCGGAATATACAGCCTGATGCCGACTTTAGGATGGTCATGGAGGCTGAAGACGAAGAGGCTAGAAAGCGTTCCCTCAAAGAATTTAAAGAAGCTGACGACAGAAACATCGTTGTAAAAAATCTCACCAGTCCTCGAAAGTCTACTTTTATAGAGGGCTACGGACGAATTCCAGTTTCTGAATAATTCGCTGGCTACCCGCTAACAACGGCCCCAGCACAACCGGAGCGGCTACCTACACGCCAAAGTAGCCCCGCTATCAAGAGGTAATAAAATGGCAAAAGCAAGAGGCCACCGTGCCAACAAACCTAACGACTCATTCGGAACAATCAACAATGACTCGTTATATCGTGGGAAGCACCGCGAAGATGTCTACAAAGACGACGAAGACAACGAAGCGGAAGAGACTGTAGAAGCACAAGACGCGGACCCCGAAGAGGCTACTCCGCAGCAAGCAAGCAGTTTCGTAGAACAAAAGCAAGAAGCTGAACACGACTACAAGAAACGATACGACGATCTCAAACGTCACTACGATACAAAGGTAAACGAATTCAAGCAGGAAATCGCGGAACTAAAGACGGCCATGCAATCTCCTCAAGCACAGATGCCACAGGGGGTAGCAATGCCAAAGACTCCGGAAGAACTGCAAGCATTCAAAGACCAGTATCCAGAAGTGTTCGAAGTCGTACAGACCGTTTCATCCTATCAGGCTGAGTCACAGGTTGCCGAACTCCGGGAGGAATTAGGCACCATCAAGGAGCGTGAAAAGGAACTCGAAAAGCAGAAGGCTTACCAGCAACTGCTCAATCATCACTCAGACTTTGACGAGATCAAGTCAGATGAAAAGTTTCTTTCGTGGCTCGAAGAACAGCCTGAGTCAATCTCAGATGGCATCTACAAAAACAATACGGATGCTAAATGGGCGGCACGGGTCATAGACCTCTACAAGGCCGATACTGGTGTACCGGCAAAAAGGAAGAAGACCACAAAGCCTTCTGCAGCAGACGCAGTCACTAAGACCTCCGCGAGAGAAGTAGCGACTGCAAAAGTAGATGGTAAAGTGTGGAAGGCTTCCGAAATCCGCAGCCTCAAGCCGTGGGAGTTCGAGAAACTAGAAGACGAACTCGACTCTGCGCGTCAAGAGGGACGGATCGACCCTAACAACTAACCTTAACCTCAAGAAGGAAGGAAAGAACCAATGGCATTTGGTACTGCTGCAGGTTACGCAAACCTGCCTTCCGGTAACTTCGCACCGGAAATTTTCAGCCAAAAGGTTCTCAAGTTCTTCCGTCGTGCTTCGGTTGTAGAAGACATTACAAACACCGACTACGCGGGCGAAATTGAAAACTTTGGCGACACGGTTCGCATCATCAAAGAACCAACAGTCACTGTCAGTGCATACACACGGGGTTCCGTTGTAAACGCACAAGACTTGGCTGACGATCAAATCACGATGGTTGTCGATAATGCAAACGCTTTCGCGTTTAAGATCGACGACATCGAAGAGCGGCACTCGCACGTAAACTTCGAAGCACTTGCTACCTCATCTGGTGCATTTGCCCTGAAGCGTAAGTACGACGCTAATGTCTTGCAAGCCATGTCAGATGGTGCAGGCATTGCAGGTGCTGACGATGCCTCACTCTCCGGCGGGTTGACCACTACCAACTCTGCTCTGGGTACGGCATCTGCTCCAATCAACGTAGAAACTGACGATGCAGGCATCAACCTGATGCTGCTGATGGCACGTACACTCGACGATCAGTCCGTGCCGGAAGAGAATCGTTGGTTCGTAGCACCGCCGATCTTCTACGAGAAGATGTTCCAAGCCGGTAATAAAATGGCTGAAGTACAGGTAACCGGCGATGCCACTTCACCACTGCGTAACGGTCTTGCTATTCCGGGTGCCCTCGCTGGCTTCCGTTGTTACAAGTCCACTGCGCTCAACTCGACAGCAGGCACCGATCAGGTAACTCTGTCTGGTGTGGCAACTGACGCCTCTGAGAACGTCGTTCTCGCAGGCCACATGTCGTCCACCTCCACTGCTTCGCACATTGCTAAGACCGAAGTGGTTCGTTCAACTGAGTCGTTCTCTGACGTGATTCGTGGTCTGCACGTTTTTGGTCGCAAAGTTCTGCGTCCAGAAGCTGTCGTTCGCGGCGTCATTGACTTCGCGTAGGGGAGGGTTAAGTAAATGACTACTTACAATCATACCATTCCCGGTGGCGGCACTGTCGGACATCCCGGCAATGTTCCCCGGCCTTACATGGTTCAGTCTCGCATTTTCGATGCTGCTGATCAGAACCTGTCAGCTAACGATGTCGTTCAGATGATCGATGTTCCGGACAATACAATGGTTATTGGCGGATGTATCGACGTTCTTGAAGCAGGCGGTTCAGGCTTGACCTACGATGTGGGTCTCAGCACTGACATCGACGCTTTTGCTGACGGTGTTGACGGAAACGCTGACGCCATCTACCAGTTTAACCTCAAGGCTGCAGGCATCAATACTGTTATTGCTGCTGACGCCATTCAGGTTAAGGCACTGGGTGCAGGCGTAACTGCAGGACGCTTCCGCGTTATCGCCATCCTGTGCGATATCGGAACAGGTCCTAAGCAGACTGCTTCCGTAACTACGGGCACATAATACTTTTGGGGGCAGGGCAACTTGCCCCCTTTACCTTTCTTTTAATCTGTGGTATATACATTCATCCCCACCGGGGTAAACTCTACTGGAGGTGACGATGAATTACATCACAAGTAATATTCCCTACTTCAAGGCTTGGGTACGCAGAGAATACACAACCAACCACGACAGATACCACGGTGAGTACCTACACGCTATGGTAATCGGTGTAACTACTCTACCAATGCGTACCCTATCATTTCAAGTCTTGTTTACAGGATGTGAAGACGAAGAAGACAACGTACATGGTGGGGCTATGTGGGCACGGATGCCCCTTACTGCCCTAGTGGGAGACACACCCCTAGATGACTGGCCTGAACCTATTCCTACTCATTTGGCACAGCCGTGGGACTGTCAGTCACATCACCACTCAGTATTTGTACTCAACAGGGCTACACCCTGCCCGTGGTACGCAAAGATAGACGGGGAGTTCTACCCTGCTAAGTACTACTTCACCGTAGACTACACGGACACAGAAGTAGCAGACGATCCAGCGCAACACAAGCAGAGTCATGTACTCGAACTCTTAGATGCTGGTGACTGGACGGGCAACATGGTCGCCCTACCCAACAATCGGGTACGAGTAACAAACCCTGCTTGGTTCGTAACAGGTGAGGGTGCGCCGGACTTCGCTCCTAGTCAGTGGGTCCATCATTCCAAACAAGACCCGAACTACGTCAGTGATACGGCACGGGTATTCAACAACCTCTATGCGGAGAGTGACAATGAAGAAGATGATGAAGAGTAAAGGCATGAAGCGTGGTGGCAAAACCAAAGCCAAAGGTATGGCTAAGGGTGGCATGCGCGGTGGCCGTAGAATGCCCATGATGAAAAAGGGCGGCAAGGCTATGAAGGCGAAGGGTATGGCTAAAGGCGGCAAGCGTGGTGGGGCAATGACTCTTGCATCGATTCGCTCTGCTGCTAAAGCAAAGGGCTACAAACTGGTAAAGTTGGCGTAGTCATATGGCACGTCGTGGACTATACGCAAACATAGCAGCCAAGAAACGTCGCATCAAAGCCGGTAGCGGTGAGAAGATGCGTACTGCAGGGAGCAAAGGCGCACCTAGTAAAGCCAACTTCCGTCGTGCTGCACAGACTGCAAGGAAAAAGTAACATGGCAAGGAAGGCACCACCCAAGCCCAAGAAGAAGTCGAAGGGCGCAACTCCTAAAAACAAGGCACTCTACTCCCGTGTGAAAGCAGAGGCAAAGAGAAAATTCGATGTCTATCCAAGTGCTTACGCAAATGCTTGGCTTGTTAGGACGTATAAGAAGCGTGGCGGGACGTACGCATAATGGCTAAACCGAAGGGCGGCTTAACAAAGTGGTTCAAGGAAGACTGGCGGGATGTAAAGACCGGCAAGAAGTGTGGTCGTTCCGGATCAGAAAAGAAGAAGCGGCCCTACCCTGCGTGTAGGCCAGCCAAAGTTGCTAAACGTATCACAAAGAAAGAAGCGGCCAAGAAGACCGGACCACGCAGAGTGAACTGGTCTGTTACTGCTTCGGGCAGAAAAAGGAAGAAGGCCAGTGGCAAGAAAGCCTGACAACATGCCCGCCCGCAACAAGAAGAACTTTCGTCCTACCAAGAAGGGTGCGGGTATGACGAAGGCTGGGGTAGCGGCATACCGTAAGAAGAACCCCGGTAGCAAACTAAAGACTGCAGTCACTGGCAAGGTGAAGCCCGGAAGCAAGGCAGCAAAACGTCGCAAGTCGTTTTGTGCGCGTTCTGCAGGACAGATGAAGAAGTTCCCAAAGGCGGCAAAGAATCCGAATAGCCGTCTACGTCAAGCACGGAAGAGGTGGAAATGTTAAACCTACTAATCGGTCCCGTAGCAAGTCTTGCGGGCACATGGCTGGAGGGTCACGTTGAAAAGGGTAAGGCTAAGACTGAGGCTGAAGTTGCTAAGAAGAAGGCTGAAGCGGTTGTATACGAACGCAAAGCGAATGCTGAAATCGATTGGGACTTGGAAGCTATCAAGGGCAGTGCGTCTTCGTGGAAAGACGAGTGGCTCGTAATTTTATTTAGTGTGCCACTGATACTGGCATTCATACCGGGAATGGAAGATGTCGTCAAGCACGGGTTCGAACAACTCCAAGCTATGCCGGAGTGGTATCAATATTCTCTGGGGGTTATCGTTGCTGCCTCATTTGGCATTCGTAGTGCTACTAAGTTCTTCGGGAAGAAGTAGGCGTGGCCGACGTTACTTTTGAGCGCATATCCAAGTGGAAACTTCTGCCGCGCTTTATGATGCTTGTGATGACTCTGATGAGTTGGCGTTGTGCAGAGTGGTTTATGAACTTGGACAGCCCCACTGCAGCACAGTCCGCATTTGTAAGCGTTGTGATGGGAGCCATGACAGGTGCGTTTGGTATCTGGATGGGCGGCGAAAACAAAGTAGAGATTAGGAAAGAACATAATGATGAACGCCCATAATGCAACTCGCAGGATGAAGTACGACCTCAACACGTTTGTTAGCAAGCTGCGCCTAAACGAAGGCTTAGAACTCAAAGTGTATAAGGATTCTCTGGGTATCGACACTATCGGCATAGGACGCAACCTAGAGGGACGGGGCATCAGCAAAGCCGAACTCGACCACATGGACTTTCCGTCTATCTATGCTGTCTACGAACATGGCATCACAGAGGCAGATGCGTACTACCTAGCCAGCAACGACATTGCAATCGTAGAGGACGAACTGGCACGAGCCAAGCCTTGTGTGTACGACCTCGACGCTGTACGTCAATTGATTGTGATGGACATGGCATTCAACATGGGTGTGCCTCGCTTGTGTAAATTCAAAAAAATGTGGGCCGGTATTGAGGCGGGGGACTTCCACACCGCATCCGTAGAGATGCTCGATTCGCGTTGGGCAAAGCAAGTAAAATCGCGGGCCGTCAAACTTTCGGACGCAATGAAAAAGGGAGAGTTTGCATGAGCGAAGCACGAGGAAGACCGGCACAGGAGAGTGCGGAAACAACAAGAGAAGACACAACAGGACGAAATATTGCCTTAACAACGGGCGCAACCGTTGCAGCTATGGGTGCCGGGGCCGCTATTATTAGTAAAGAAGAAAAAAAAGAAAGAGAACGCATTGATAAAGAAGCGAAACGCCGTAACGAAGAAGTAAAAAGAAAGTATCGCGGCGGTGGCGGTGGTGGTCTGTACGTAACTCCAAATACAGCTACCAAACGAGATGTAACTAAAAGATTTAAGAAAAATTGAAGCACGTCTTTCTCCTGTTCGTTTTCTTGGGCACGGGAGAGGACAGACAGATGGTCAGCAGCGACATGTACTTTGCAGACTTGAACGACTGCGTATGGTATGCCCAAGTCCTACACAAACAGGGAGAGAAGATAACCTCCTACTGCCTACCTCGACTGATTGACAAAAACACAAAGGTGTACTGATGGACCCCATCTCAGCAATGGCAACTGCTTCGGCAGCTTTTTCAGCAATCAAGAAGGGTTTTGCTGTAGGTCGTGACATCGAACAGATGGCAGGGGATTTGTCTCGTTGGATGGGTGCTATGTCTGACCTAGATCAGGCAGAGCGAGAAGCAAAGAATCCACCAATATTCAAGAAGTTGTTTGCCGGACAGAGCGTAGAACAAGAAGCCATCACTGCCTTTGCAAACAAAGAGAAGGCAAAGCAGCAGCGGTACGAATTGCAGCAGTGGATTTCCTTGACTATGGGTAAGTCGAAGTGGGATGAACTGCTGAAGACAGAAGCGTCAATACGCAAACGACGCAAGGAAACACTCTACAAGCAGCGTGAACGCAGACAGAAGTTCGTAGAAGTCGTTGCGTGGACAGTCATGGCTACACTTGGTGCTGCTGCACTCTACGGCTTTGTTATGTTTCTCAAGGGCAAAGTCGCTCACGCAGCAGACCCCACGCATGTAACGTGTCGCCTGAAGGGTTGCACCACCGTAGACAAGCAGCGTGTGTGCGTCTATCACGGCGTAAACAACACTGTAGATACTCTGTTTTTTCGTATGGACGAGTGGTTTCCACGCGAGTTTCAGTGTCGCTATAAGCCTAACGAAGTCAAACCACCAAGCATCCAAGAGACGTTCGAAGCAATCCGCAAGTCACAAAAAAAATAAAACTTGCTAAATACTTAAAATAGGTGTATAATGCTGTACAGGGAGACTGACATGAAACGACTTGCTTATGAGGCACTGAAGCACAAGTATGAGGCCCAACAAAAAGATGCACTCTTTGTATATGCGAATTACACGAACAATCCTGCTGGCATCGGTGAACATCCGGATTTGCTTGAAGAAATGGACAAAGCAGTCCAAGCTTGGGCGGACGCTGAAGACAAGTTGGCAGCACTTGAAGTCTTGGATAGCGAAGCTTAACGGGTACTAGAATGGCAAGCACCTATCTCACCCTAGTCAACAACGTCCTTCGGGACTTCAACGAAGTAGAATTGACCAGTTCTAACTTTACGAACTCTCGTGGTGTACAGACTGTAGTGAAGGACTACGTCAATCGTTCGATTACTGACGTACTCAATTCTGACTTGAATTGGCCGTTCACTCGTGCAGCAGGTTCGGTGGACGTGATTGCAGGCAAGTCCCTCTACAGTCACGCGAGTATAGCCTCGACACTCAAGTATGTTGACTACGATACGATGTTCTTGAAGCCAAAAGACTACATACAAAATGGAAATTACGAAATTGCAGGGACCGCAAGTATTACTAATTGGACTACTGTGTCTGGCTCTCCTGCCGCCAGTTCTAAGTTTGGCAATACTCTTCTACTTACTAATGCGGAAGCATCTCAAGAAGTTACCGACCTCATCGTAGGTCGTTCGTACGTCGTCCTCACACAGACGAGTGGTGCTACACTCACCCTCGAAATAGGAACGAGTTCTGGTGGATCACAAACAAAGTCTGCTACGCTTACTATTGCCAATGGCAACGAGGTGGCTCTTACCGAAACTACATTCACTGCTACGGCTACGACGCACCACGTGAGTTTCACAGAGGCTGCGGGGGGTGCTGCATTCGTCAAGTTAGTAGAATTGAGTGAGGATGTGCAGCCTAGACCCTTGCGGTATATATCGTACGAAGAGTACAACGAGTCGTTTCGTGAGCGGGACAGTCGCCTCGATACGAACAAGTTTGCCGAACCGGAATACGTCTACACCACATACAACGACGAGATTGGCTTAACGCCTATACCTGATACAAGCAATCGCACCCTAGAGTTTGATTACTACGTATCTCACACTGACTTGTCTTCGGCCACTGACACATCGATCATCCCCACACGATTCGAGCCTGTCATCAACGCTCGTGCGAAATACTACACGCATCTGTTTCGTTCGGACGTGCAGTCTGCACAGTTCTCTCTCAAGGAGTACGAGGACGGCCTGAAGCGTATGCGTGTCGAACTGCTCAACCGAAAGAACTACATGAGGGCGGTATAAGTGCCTGACTTATCACAAGCACAACCTGTAGCATTCAACTGCGAGGGCGGACTCGTAAAGAACCGCTCGACGTTTATGATGCAGCCGGGTGAAGCACTTGAACTCGAAAACTTCGAGCCGGACGTGGAGGGCGGATATAAGCGTATTCAGGGATTCTCCAAGTACGTAACAGGAGTTGTACCACATACAAGCAGTGCATCTGAGCCTATCCTGATGGTTGCATCCTTTGCAGACAAGGTTGTTGCTGCACGTGGAACAAGTATCTTTCAGGCTACACCCGGCGGGTCTAGCTGGACAAGCATTGACAGTGGACGCACCAGTGCAGCCAAGTACAACTTCGAACGGTTCAACTTCGACGGCAACGACAAGTTGATAGTCGTAGATCAGACGAATGCACCAACAGTATTCAACAGTTCGTTTTCTGCGACAGATGTGAGTGAAAGCAGCGTTGCAGGCTCCAAGTTTGTTGCGGCTTTTAAGAACCACATGTTCTATGCGGGCAAGTCGTCCACCCCACAGGAAGTGGTGTTCAGTCAGCCCTTCGATGAGGATGCGTTCTCCAGTGGCAGTGGTGCAGGAAGCATCAAGGTTGATGACAACATCACCGGACTTAAGGTCTTTCGTGACAATCTGTTCATCTTCTGCGAGAACAGGATATTCAAGTTGGGTGGCAGCAGCCTCAGTGACTTTGCAGTTGTCCCCGTCACTCGTAGCATCGGGTGTTTGAACGGCTTTACGATTCAGGAATTTGCTGGTGACCTCATTTTTCTTGGTCCTGACGGCTTGCGTACCGTCGCAGGTACAGCACGTATCGGTGACGTTGAACTGGGCACTATAAGTGCGAACGTCCAGTCCCTTTTCAATGAGAACATCGCGGACTCTGCTAGCTTCGAAAGTTTGGTCATACCTGACAAGACACAGTATCGTATATTCTTTACCAAGTCTGGTCGTGGCGAATCTATCACGAAGGGCGTCATCTGTGTGATGAAGGGCCAGAAGTTCGAGTTTGCTGAAATCAGGGGCATCAAGCCTCTATGTACGGATACGTTCGTAGATGATGGCAACGTCATCGTTTTGCATGGTGCGGATCAGAGCGGATACATCTACCGTCAAGAGTCTGGCAACGACTTCGACGGCACTGCTGTTCTTGGCAAGTATCGTGGCCCTGATCTCACGTTTGGCGATGCTGGAATACGCAAGCACATGCAGCGCATTATCGTGAACTACAAGCCGGACTCCGCAATCGACGCTGACTTGTTCATACGGTACGACTACGAGTCGGCAGATGCACCGCGACCTGCTGCGTACCCCCTCGACTCAAACGATGTCGTCGCTATCTACGGCACTTCTCTGTACAACACTGCGACATACGGCGGTGTATCTCAGCCACTGTTTCGACAGTCCATCGAAGGGTCAGGATTTGCTGTAGCCGTTCGCGTAAACGATGGGGGCACTACCGCTCCCTACTCCCTCAAGGGGTTTCAACTAGAATTTCAGACAGGAGCGAGACGTTAGATGGGTGCGACCTATACCAGACAATCATCCTACACTGACGGCGATACCATCACCGCTGCTCACACCAACGATGAATTCAATCAGATACTAGCTGCCTTCGCCGCCAGCACAGGACACACACACGACGGCACCGCCGCAGAGGGGGGTCCGATTACCAAGCTGCTTGGCAACACCCTCACATTCGGTGCGGCGACAGCGGGCACGGATATCACAATCACTTTCGACGGTGAGTCGAATGACGGTGTACTCAAGTGGATGGAAGACGAGGACTACTTCGAGTTCTCTGACGACATCTTAGTTGCCAGCACAGAGAGGCTGCAGTTTCGTGACACGGCTATTTACATCCACTCAAGCGCGGACGGACAGCTTGACCTCATAGCCGACACAGAGATTCAGATTGCTGCGACTACCGTAGACATCAACGGTAATGTAGATATATCAGGCACACTGACAATCGGCAGTGCGGGTATATCTGAGGCAGAACTTGAGATACTCGATGGTGCGACGGTCACCACAACAGAAATAAACATCATGGATGGTGACACATCCGCATCCGCTACCACTGTAGTCGATGCTGACCGTGTCGTGTTCAACGATGCTGGAACTATGAAGCAGGTGGCGGTCACAGACTTAGCCGCCTATTTTGATGACGAAATCACGGCGATGCCGAACCTCGTTACCACTGCAGCTACGACGGTGGGGGCACTCAACTCAGGTTCGATCACGTCCGGCTTCGGCACCATCGACACAGGATCGTCAACGATCACAACGACGGGCCTCATCACAGGTGGCTCTCTCGACATCGACGACGTTCTCATCAACGGCTCGACTATCGGTCACACAGACGACACAGACCTGATGACAGTTGCGAGTGGCTTACTCACTGTAGCCGGTGAAGTCTCCATGACTACGCTCGACATAGGTGGTACGAACGTCACATCGACGGCAGCAGAACTGAACATCCTAGATGGCGTAACCGCTACTGCTGCCGAACTCAACTACAGCGACACGGGTGCCTCTGTGGGCACAGTGGTTGCAAGCAAAGTCGTAACCGTAGACTCGAACAAAGACGTAGCTAGCTTCCGCAACATCACCCTCACGGGGGAACTCGACGCAGGATCACTCGACGTATCCGGTGACGCAGACATCGACGGCACCCTAGAGGCTGATGCGATTACGGTCAACGGCACAGCACTCAACACAGTTATCGCAGGGGTGACAGTGGCGAATGCTACCCTAGCAGCTACCACCACTGTTACGGACAGCACAGCAAACACCAACTTCCCTGTCGTATTCCACGATGAGTCGAACGCACTCTTGGATGATACGGGTGCCCTGCGCTACAACCCAAGCACAGGCGAACTCCTAGTTCCGAAGCTGACTGTAGCGGGCACGACAACCACCGTAGACACAGTGACGATGAATGCAGAGAATGCTATTATCTTCGAGGGTGCTACGGCTGACTCACACGAGACTACACTCACCATCGTAGACCCGACAGCAGACCGTACGATCAACTTGCCCAACCAGTCAGGCACCCTGCCTGTCTTAGCTGCAGCAAGCAACACAGCGATCACGTCTACGCCCGACGAACTGAACATACTCGACGGGGCCACCGTGGTCGTAGGCGAGATCAACGCTCTCGACTTGGGTTCGACAGCAGTCGGCACGGCTATCGCATCGAAGGCAGTCATACTCGACTCGAACAAGGACTACACAGGTATCCGCAACTTCACCATCACTGGTGAGTTGGATGCCGGTTCACTGGACATCAGCGGAGATGCTGATATCGACGGCACCCTCGAAGCAGACGCTATCACAGTCAACGGTGCCACTCTCAACTCAGTAATTGCAGACGAGGCGACAGCCCTTGCAATTGCTCTGGGCTAACCTTGACAATCAACGACTAATCACGTATAATATATCCGAAGAGGGATAATCAATGGCTAACACATTCAAGGTAGTATCGCATGACGTTATGCCAGCATCTAGCGGTACACCAGAAGATTTATACACCGCACCCGGCAGCACGACTACGATCATCTTGGGTATGGTACTTGCAAACGTACACACCAGTCAAGTCACAACGAGTGTGAAACTTGTTAGTGATACGTCAGGCGGTGGACGTACGGCTACGAACACAACTACGTTCCTGCTCAAGGATGCACCGATACCTGTCGGCGGCTCCATAGAAATACTTGCAGGCAACAAGGTAGTCCTAGAGACAACAGACAAGATTCAAATCGATTGTTCTGTTGCTGACAAGACCAGCGTAACTATGAGTATCATGGAGATAACCTGATGGGATACATAGGCAATTCAGTAGTAGGTGTTGAGCATCCAAGTAAGTCTGCGTTGAATGCCACGACGGGTACGTTTACGGATGCGTTTACGTCGTTGGGTATTGACGATAATGCAGATGCCAACGCAATCACGATTGACAGTTCTGAAAACGTGGGAATCGGTACGACAAATCCTACTGCGAAAACCACCATCAAAACATCCTCAAATGAAGAAGATGCGTTACTGGTTGAGCAGTCCGACGGCACGGATGTCGGTTCTTTACGTATAAACAATGGTGCGTTCATACTGAAAGGCAAAAACTCATCTCAGCCCATTCAAATTCAAACACACGATGGAAACGAAGATATTGAGGTAGACCCTGATGGCTTTATTAAGATGGAAACCGCTGGTGCAGAACGCCTCAGAGTGGATGCGTCGGGCGACATCGGAATCGGCACTAGCACCATCACCAACACATCAAATTATCGAAACATTCACATCGAAGGCACAACCGGCACAATTATGCGTTTCATGGCTAATGGAACACAAGTTGGGCAGGTACAATCTGACACAAATGAGTTTCAGCTAAATGCTATAACTGCCGACCCAATGATTTTCAAAACTACTAATACTGAAGCCATGCGTATCAGCGCAGCCGGTGAGATTACAAAGGCTTTACAGCCAGCGTTCCTTGCACAACCATCAAGCAATCAAGATGACATAACCGCAGGTCAAAACATAACAGTTGTGCTTGGCAATGAGGTGTTTGACGTAGGTTCTAATTTTGCGTCTAACACATTCACCGCACCTGTAACTGGCAAGTATTTACTCATTTTCACTCTTTATGGGTCACAGCTTGATGGTGATGCGTCTTACATGGAAATAGCCCTTGAAACATCAAATAGAACCTACACGACCATTCAAGAACCTAGCGGCACTGAAGATGTTTTTGCGGGTGGAACAACGGCTGCTGTGGCAGACATGGATGCCAATGATACTGCTTTTGTTAGGGTCACAACAGGTAGTGGTCAATCAACATTCGATATCACTACATCATCAAGATTTTCTGGCGCACTAATTTGCTAATCGGGTGAAACAACCCTGTCATAAAGGAGACATGAGATGGCAAACCATACTAAAACACTTACACTGACAGACTTGCAGCAGCAAATACTGTCCAACGATTTGTACAACGACACAGACAATGCTGGTATTGACGCATGGATTGACGCTGCTCTTACAGGCAAAATTAACAACTGCTGGAAGCGTATGCAACAAGAATGGACAACTAAGTTGATGAATGACGAAAGTTTTACTGACCCGATTCCATCCAATCAGGCTGACTTTGTTGCACTTGTAATCGCACGTGATGACTACAAAAATCGTAAGGCAAGGGATGACGCATAATGCCATATCTAGGTAGGTCACCGGGAAGCGGAGTACGTTCCCGATTTATATACGCTGCCACTGCTGGGCAGACATCGTTCAGCGGCAACGACAGCAACAGCGTGTCTTTGGCCTATGAAGATACGTTGTACATGGATGTATACCAAAACGGTGTGCTTCTCAAGCCCGTCACTGACTACGCTGCTACAACAGGCACAAGTGTGGTGCTGACTACTGGTGCAACTACGGATGACGTAGTTGAGATGATTGTCTACGATACGTTTGCTGTGGCTGACACGGTGAGTGCATCGAATGGTGGTACGTTTGCTGGTGATGTTGCGTTTACTGCTAATGCTAACTTTGGTGATAATAACAAGGCGCAGTTTGGTGCGGGGTCTGACTTACAGATTTACCACGACGGTTCTAACTCATATATTGATGATGCTGGCACTGGAACTTTAAACCTTAGAGCCAACGCAGCACTTAACATAAAAAAATATACCGGCGAGATTATGTTCGATGCTGTTGCAGATGGTGCCGTAACACTTCGCCATGATAACTCCATTAAATTCGCCACCACCAGCACAGGCGTGGACATCACAGGTGGCTTCACCGCAACTGACGGCTGCACAATCACGACTGCCGACAACAGCGCACAACTTACACTTACATCAACAGATGCAGATGGCAGTGCTGGCCCAATTTTAGTTATGAACAGAGATTCTGGCAGTCCTGCTGTTGGCGATGTTCTTGGTCAGATTCTGTATAAGTTTGACAATGAGTCAGCAGAGTCAACAGAGGCTATCAGAATTAATGCTATTCTTTCTGACTCAACTGATGGCAGTGAGGATGCTAGACTTCAGATAGAGCAAATGTTTGGTGGCTCTATGTTTTCTTTTCTCACAATGAGCAAAGACGGCATTATCTTTAACGAAAACAGCCAAGACATTGACTTCCGTGTTGAGTCTGACGGCAACGCTAATATGATTAATGTTGACGCTGGCAATAATCTTGTAGGCATAGGGATGGTGCCAGACACGACGGCACTAACAGTCAGCGGTCAAATAGGAACAACTAACGGAACTGAAGGCGCACCAACCCATAGCTTTTACTCCGACGTAAACACCGGAATGTTTCGTCCGTCAGGAGACCATCTGGGATTTTCTACTGGCGGCACGGAACGCCTCAGAATTGATAACGGCGGAACACTGCTGGTTGGAACAACCACCACAGCAGTAAACAGTAGTTCTTCGGTAGCAGGTTTTTCAGTACAAAGTTCTGGCATATTGGCCGTCGCCCGTAGTGGCGGCGATGTAGCCAGTTTTAATCGACAAACAAACGACGGCACAGTTATTCAAATACACCAAGCTGGTACAGTCGAAGGCACGATATCTGTGTCTGGCACAACCGTGTCATACAACGGTGGTCACATTTCACGTTTCTCTCAGGCCACTGACGGCAATCGTATCGACGGCCTTGTCAAAGGCACCGTGATGACTAACCTCGATCAGATGGCTGAGTGGACAAAGGATGGTGTGACAGAAGACAATGAGCAGCTTAACTGCATGGCCGTGTCATCAGTCGAGGGTGATGCCAATGTGGCTGGCGTGTTTGTAAACTTTGATGATGACGACAAGGACCACACCGCCGATATGAACATAGCAATGACCGGCGATATGGTTATCCGCATTGCACAAGGCACAACAGTGGCACGAGGCGACTTGCTGATGTCTGCTGGTGACGGCACTGCCAAGCCGCAGGGCGATGACATTGTTCGCAGCAAGACGATTGCAAAAGTCACCAGCATCACAGTTTCACATACATATGATGACGGCACCTATCTCGTGCCGTGTGTCCTAATGGCGTGTTGAGGGAAAAGATATGAGCAAGGCAGCAGAACTCGCCGCACTGATTGGTTCGCAGTCGGCGTTGTCAGACAGAAATATGATAATCAATGGTGCGATGGCTGTTAGTCAGAGAGGAACCAGTAGCACTGGTCAGGGTGCATCTGATTTATTTCTTGTTGACCGATTTCACCTAAACACAAACGGCAACTCTGCTGGCAGGTTCACTGTCACACAGGAGTCTGACGGCCCCAGCGGCATCCCTAATTCTTTGAAGCTGGCTTGCACCACAGCCGACACATCTATTGCAGCCAGTGAAAGGTTTTTCATTGAGCAAAGATTAGAAGGGCAAAATCTCCAACGTATGAAAAAAGGCACCAGTGATGCACAAGCAATTACTGTGTCGTTTTATGTGAAGGGCAACGCAGCGGCAACATATGTCGTAGGTATTTTCGACACTGACAACAGTCGTCAGATTGGCGCACAGTTCTCTGTAACGACATCATGGAACAGGATATCTGTTACATTCCCCGGCGATACAGGCGGTAGCGCACTAGATGATGATAATGCCGAAAGCCTGTCACTTCGTTTTTTCTTACATGCTGGCTCGACCTACACTGGCGGCACATTGCAGACAACGTGGGATACTGCGGCAGGTAATGAGCAAGTAGGCAGTGGCACCACCTCTATCTTTGACAGCACCAGCCGCACGTTTTTCTTGACAGGCGTACAGATGGAACTTGGCGAACAGGCCACGCCGTTTGAGCATCGGTCCTTTGCAGATGATTTGGCTAGGTGTCAGAGGTATTATCAAAGAATTACTGCAGATGCGTCATACACTGCTTTTGCAGCAGGGTTATGCACAACTACAACCCAAATGATTTGTGCATTAAAATATACAACAACTATGAGAGCATCACCAACTTTAACTCAAAGCAATACTGGAATAAACATCCAATCTCAAATTGCAACCGCCTCAATAGGTACAAGTTATCTAGGAAAAGATAGTGCTTTTGTACCAGTGAATGTTTCGTCTGGATTGACGGCTGGAAATGCAGGACTTTGGAATGCCAATAATAATACAGCGGCGTATGTAGACTTAACAGCGGAGTTATAAAAATGTACACCAATTTAAAGTATGGTGCAGACCCACAGGGTAATAATATTTGCATTCTTTGTGATATAAATGGTGTAAATGGTGTAGTCCCTATAGACAATGAAAACTCAGATTACGCAGAAATCATGCGCCAAGTAGCTGCTGGCGACTTGACCATAGCTGACGCCGACTGATGAAACTGACGATGGAACCCGTACTCAAAACACAGATGGAACTTGAGGCACACGAGAAGGAGTGCGCCATCAGGTATACCGCTGTCCAAGAGAAGCTAGAGGCACTCGACAAGCGTATGTGGCGGCTTGAGGCAATGATTATGGGTAGTACGATTATGGTAGTCGCAATGGTAGTTACAGTATTTATGGGAATGAATTAGTATGGCCGACGTAAATAAGATATCTACCGACAGCGAACTTGCTACAGAAGTAGGAACTCTCGCTGCAGGAGAACAGGGTGGTGTACCGCAGGTTGAGGTCGTACGTCCGACTGTAAAAACGGACGAACTACAACAAACAACCGGCGCAATGCTAACAGGTACGCCTGCCGCCGTTACGGCTCTGTCAGATATAACAGGAATATCTGCCGTAGTTCCTACCCAACAGACCCCGAACTTGGGACAGATTGACAACGTAACCCAAATTAGTCCCGACATCACGAGTATGACAGCAGCACAGATCGAAGACGCTCGTCGTCCACAGATCGACATGACTCAAGTTCAGGGCACTGTATCCGCCGGATCACAGGCCGTAGCCGCCACAGAAGAACTCGACCAACGCGCCACTGTTCAATACCAGCTTGGTGAGTTGCTTGGCAGCATCGAAGAGGGCAAGCCTATGCCAGCATGGGCTGCACCTGCCGTACGCAAGGTAGCCGGTGTTATGCAGGCACGTGGCTTGGGTGCCTCGTCTATGGCTGCAGCAGCTATGACACAGGCTGTGATGGAGTCGGGTGTTGTTATCGCTGCACAAGATGCCAACAAGTACGCCACGATACAGCTACAAAATCTAAACAACAAACAACAAACTGCCCTCACCAATGCTGCCGTCGTAGCGGGAATGGACAAAGCAAATCTATCCGCTCGTTTGCAGGCTTCTGTGGTCAACGCACAGACTCTTCTTGCTACCGAAACAAAGAACCTCGACGCACGGCAACAGGGCAACACTCTATCCTACAACGCCCTAACACAAGCCCTGTTCAAGGATGCAGCAGAAGATAATGCTCGACAGCAGTTCAACGCAAAGAACGAATTGCAAGTTGAGGAGTTCTTCGCTGAGTTGGGATCACAAGTCGAAACAGCAAACATGAACCGCATAGCGGCTACACAGCAGTTTAACGCTGGTGAAGTAAACGCTCAGTCCCAGTTCAATACGGCTATGCGCGATAACCGTGAGAAGTTCAACGCAAATATGCAATACGCTGTAGACCAGTCAAATGTTCAGTGGCGCAGGCAAGTCAATACGGCTGACACTGCCCTGCAAAACGAAACAAATCGTATCAACACACAAAATCAGTACAATGCTAGCCAGAATGCCCTAAACAATTTGTGGCAGCGATACCGTGATGAGGCGGCGTGGTCCCTGCAAAAAACAGAGTCCTTCTTGCAAAGGCAACACGAAGTAGGCATAATGGCTATGGAATTTGCCAACTCCAAAGAACTGTATTCCAAACAACAAAAGGATCAACTAGCTGCCGGTATTGGCAACTGGCTAGCTCTTTGGTATGCAAATAGGTAATTAGCATGAGCATCGGAACTACTTTACTTGCAGCTTTAATTCCTGTCGGCATAGACCTAATTACTGGAAAAGGGCCGGGGCAACAGGGAACAAAGGGAGACATCGGCAAGTCCCTTGCTGATTCATTCCTGCAGAGTTCGGGATTGACAAAGGCAAAGGATGGGCAGGCTACAGGACAGGTATTCACTCCTGCTACACCTCCCCGCCCACGTAGCGTAGCTGAATTGACTCGCGGTTCCCCGCAGAGTGCGGTGGCGCAGATGAGTGCGGCTGCTCAATTAATACAGAACAATCCCAAACTTGCTACCCGTGTTCCTGACTACATCAATGGCACATCTAATCCTCAAATGATGGACTTTCGAGCTAAGTACGGTACTTCTGCTACGATAGCGCAGGGACGTAAAACTCTCAGCACTCCGCAACCCGGAAAGATACAGGTGAGTAAATGATGGAAGAACTCCCTCTGGCAGGCTCCATTGCAGCAAAGGACGACTTCGCTGCATCTCCACCCGGTCACAGCCTAACTATAGACAACGAGAGATGGGCGTGGGGTAAGCCTCAAGAACAAGTCGATCCCCAAGTCGTACTCGACAAAGCCGTTGACTCCATAGACGTGCCAAGCGTACGTGACGAAATGATGAAACTGTTGATGGTGGGAGCGTCTGTCGAGGCACTCGTAGAGGGATATATATTTCAAGCGTTTCAAGAGGGCGGCTTCTCTCCAGACGTAGGTTTGTTGATCAAGGGGCCACTCGCTCTATACATTGCTAGTGTGGCTGAAGAAGAGAACATACCCTATCGTATGTTTGAAAATCAAAATGCTCTAACAGAAGACGAGATGGATGATAAGACGTTCTTTATGATGATGAGGGACAATAATCCAGCCATGTTTGAGTACGTCAACCAGAATATAAATGAAGGTATTCGAAGGGGCAATGCTCCCACTCCACCCGCCGAAGATAATTTTATAAACATGTCAGACAAGAAGGATTCATAAATTATGGGTATCGGTGTTGCACTAGCTACAGGACTCGTACAAGGTTTCACGCAAAACATCGGGCGTGAATTGGAACGTCGCACGGCTGAAAAAGAAAAGCTTGAAGGATACCGTTTAGCTGTAGCAAACGCACTGATGACCGGCGGGGATGACTTACGTAAGAGTGGTGTTGAGGCAGTGCAATCTATGATTGAGGGGGCACAGGGCCGTTTAGATAAGCAGAAGGGTATTGATCTTTTTGGTACGGCAGGAGATTCTATATTTGGTGATGAGGGGGCAGACTTCACTGACATGATAGCAAATCTCAGTGACACAACATCCTCAACTTCTTCGCTTATGATTGGACAAAACTTTGATCTTGTTGATCATATGAGTCTCGACCTAACTGAACGTCTTGAAAAAGACAGATCAAATCCCTTGCAATTAGGGACGATTACTATGCAGGGCCTAAACCAATACTATAATAAAGTTGGTGAGGCTAAATTTATGGAAGCGTTTTCTAGTGTAGAAGACAAGAATGCTCTACGCAATGTGGTCAGAACAAGTGTTAAAAATATATCAAAGGGCGATCCCACGTCGGACTCGTTTGGTAAAGTTACAGGATTTGCCGGAGATTTTATTGCAAACTATGATTTTTATGACCGTTTCTTAGGTCTTAACAGTGATTCTGTTTTGAATGCTAATCTTGTAGAGGGTAACGCTGCAGCAGCGGAATACTATAACAGCACCCTAGAAGAGGGAGAAGATGCCGAAACAGCAGCAGATTTTATCACCATTAGCGGCACAGCGTACGGAAATTCTAGTGTTAATAGGCATGTTAGAATAGCTGAACTACAAGAACACAACATCGATATAAGCACCATAGATG
>VMHT01024409.1_pt1 | contig 27310 bp, 21 predicted proteins | sample 4693611 | NCBI WGS metagenome assembly VMHT01 (sample SAMN12280063, study PRJNA550983) | marine metagenome | isolation source: seawater sampled from same location over 5 years 0.02-0.2 micron viral filtrate | place: USA: collected off the coast of southern California halfway between the port... ...
AATGTTAATGGCAAAGCCTTCTGATGGCTGGCTTGTGCCGCTGTTTGGCTTTTGGATAACGCCATTAACACTGACCAGCATTTGCTGGGCGTTAGCGCCAGCGTTGCTAAGGGTGAACCGATAAGCACTGCCGTTAAATGTGGCAGACCCACCGCCCGTAGCGCTTGACGACGACAGCGTGTTGATAAAGAAGTTGCCGACAGACTGAACCTCTTTCCATGCAGATGTTGCGGTGTCGTACACCTTCATCTTGTTGGCAGTGGTGTCGTACCAGAGATCGCCTTCGTCTAGATCCGTGGTTGGCGCATTAGCCGACACGCGATACCGCGCTTGGAAATCATTGATGTCATCGCTCAGCTGTTTGACGTCAGCTTCTTTGGCAATGAGTTTGTGATAGGTGTAAGTGTTGAGTGTGCTTGTTGTCTGTACTTGCAGGCCCAGGCCAGCGCCCAGGGTGGTGCTATGCAGGCTGCTAGGGAAGCCGTTGATTGTGACCGTGACGTTGCCGGTAGTCCGACCAGTAGCGCTTACTCCGCTGGCATCAACTACAACGCCACCGGCATCAGCAATTGACACCACCGTGCCCGCGTTATCGCTGGGGTCAGGGTTGGTTGTCGGGAAGCTGACCTCGTTTGCGATGGCGACAAAGCCGCCCAAGGCATTAAGCAAGCCAGACACAAACGTATTGACTGCCGAGCTGGTCGGAATGTCGTTGGTGTTGGCTGGTGTCAGCGTGCTGCTAACTGTCTTGCCGTCCAGCTGATTGATCTCTGCTGTTGATGCAGTCAGGCCATCAGTGACATTTAACTCAGTGGTGGTGGCAGTTACGCCATCTAAGACGTTGATCTCAGCTGTTGTCGACGTAACGCCGTCCAGCTTGTTCAGCTCTGTAGTGCTGAGGGTGGCGCCATCAAGCACTTGCACTTCTGCCTGAGTTAGATCAGCAAGGGCAGATGCTGTAGTTGCTGGCATGGTGGCCAGCTCTGTCAGTTCAGAGTCCAGCGGCTGCTTGCCGTTGATCTGGTTCTGAATTGCAGAAGTGACACCGTCGACAAAGTTCAACTCTGCTGTTGTGGCTGTAACGCCATCCAAGAGGTTGATCTCAGCTGTCGATGCAGTGACGCCATCCAGCTTGTTTAGTTCAGCAGTAGACGCAGTAATTCCGTCAAGCGCATTGATCTCAGCGGCGGTAGCAGTAACGCCGTCAACAATGTTGAGTTCAGCAGTGCTTGCTGTAACCCCGTCCAGCTTGTTTAACTCAGCTGTGCTGGCAGTGACGCCATCTAATTTGTTGAGTTCTGACGTAGACGCCGTGATCCCATCGAGCGTATTTAGCTCCGACGTGCTGACGGTTGCGCCATCAAGGATCTGTGTCTCTGCTTGTGTCAGGTCTGCCAGTGCGCTGGCAGTGCCAGACGACATGGTCGCCAGCTCAGTTAGCTCAGCATCAAGCGGCTGGAAATTAGTGTCGACGTAGTTCTTGGTTGCTGCGTCCTGTGCTGCCGTCGGGTCCGCTACTTCAGTTAATCGCTGGCTGGACAGCGTTGGCAGGCCAGTAGTGGCGCTAATTGTGACAACCTGTTTCTGTGCGTCGTCTAGCTCCTGGTCAAGGTAAAGCTGCTGCAGGGCATTAGTGTCTAGGTCAGCAGCCGTCAGCGTTGAGCCATCGGTGTAATCGACTAAGACATTGTCAGCAGGCGTAACTCGACGAACCTCTACTCGCAGTCCGTTTGCAGGCGCTGTTGCCAGTTGCGCAGTGCTGTCGTTGGCAAAGGTAAAGGTGGTGTCGACGTAGTTAACGAAGACTTTGACGTGCTCCTTCCTGATATATGGGAAGGAGATTGTGTACTGAGTGGCGCTGCCATTGCCGGCGTAGACGGAATATGCGTAGGGCATGATCAGTTCAGTGCGTCAATGAAAGATTGTGGGCCAGCAGGGGCAGCGCGCTGGATGTCCAGTGATGTCCGCTCCTTTATGTAAGCATTGTCAGCCCTTTTCTGCTCGGCGTCACGTAGCTCTGCCTGCAGTGCTGGGCTCTCTTCCGCAAGCAACAACTTCGCTTGCTTTGCATACCTGTTCCAAACTGCCTTAATTCTTGTTAGGCGTGGTGATTGGTATGTCGCTGAGGGGCGTGTGCGATCTTCTGGATTGCCACCCATTGGCGTCTCCTTGTATGTGATGTCCTTAGTAATAAGGTCGCGGATTTCTTCAGCCAGCAACTTGCCGCCAGGGTCTGGGCTTGTTCCTGTCATGCGAACTACTTGGGTGCCAAGCACTTCAAGGCGATCTAACTCTTGAGGCGACAACACGCGAGACGGTAAGTCTGAGCCAAATGCGGTGTCAGACCACCACGTTTCCATGGACCCTTGGCCATGGATGCGACGCAACTCAATATCAATAGGGTCGTCAGACAAAGTGCGCGTTACAAACGCATTGGTAGGACTAAACATTTGAGTCGCGCTGCGCAAGAACCATTGGTCCTCAGGGATTAAGTTCAGGCCAAGCGCTTGAGGCATTGGAATAGGTGCGCCAGTAAACGGATGCCGCTGTGGTGGGAACTCTTTGCTTGCACCTGGCATGCGCATGCGAATCATTTGCAATGTCTGCAAGGGGATAGCAAGGAAGGGGTTGTCAGTAGCAGGTCCAGGCGGTTTGAGTTGTGGGCCAACGCGGGGCGCAGCAAAAGTTGATGGCATAAACGCACGCAAATTAGTTGAGATGTATTTGACCCATGGATCAACTCGGCCTTCTTTTTTACCAAGCTTGCTGTTTTCCATTGCGTCGGAATACAAGTCAATGATTCGACGGAAAGGCTCAAGGATTTGAGAATTAAATTTGGCAGGGCCAAGCTCACGAGCTGTGTGCCATATCGCTGCATGCACTTGTGCAGACGCAGTTTCTGCGTCCTCGTAAGGAACATTTTCAACTGTTTCCCTAAATTCACCTAACATGCCAAGCACAGTCGCTAAGCTGTCAAGCGCACTAAGCCTAATTTGTGGAGTAAATGTATCGGTATATGGAACTCTAAATTGAATAGATGCACCTTGATATCCTGTAGATGTTGCCTTTGCTCCTGTAAAACGTTCTCTCCAATTAGTGGGATCAAACCCAGTAACTCGGATCATGTCAGACTGCATTAATGCAAGCCCACCTGACATTGCAAGCGTTCCAAGCGCTGCATCGCCAACAGCTTTGTAACGAGTAAACTTGTCTTCGCTATGCAAATCGCGCCAAAGCGTATCCGTAAGCAAGCCCCCGCCAGGCGTTAGCCGCATTGCAGCTTTTAAGATATTTACTGGGCCGCGAGGCAGTGCATAAATAACACCAGCAAGCGGATATTTGTTTACAAAATCACCAGCAGCGCGCGCAGGTGACCACAAAGCAGACATGGCAGGAGGCCCTTCATACCCGCCTTTCATGTAAGCGTATGCGTGCTTATCAATATCAATAGGATCTGTTAGCCCCTGTTGCCGTGCTTTTCTAATTCCCATTTGATACGTGCGCGGCTCATTCACAACTTTCAATGGGTCCGTAAACGCGACGTAGTCCATGACGTTTTTTGCGTGTATTCCAGTTAGCGCACCCCGCTTAACTACAGCACCATTTGGCATTGTGACGTCACGGAATTGTTTTTGCAGCAGCCTTTCCGCCTCTTCATTTGCATAATTCCAAACCTCTTTAGATCCTGGCTTGCCAATACCTATTTGCTCTGCGCGCTCTAGCTGTTCGTCCATTAAGCGCGCCCACTCAGCAGACGGGCCAACTAAGCCATTAATAAAACTATCGACCATAGTGATTGGCCGGCCAACTATGGCTTTAATTCCCTTAGCGGCTCCGCCAGTTGCTCGCTCAATGTAGTTAACAGCAATAGCAGTAAAGTTTGGATTATTTCGATCCATATACCACTGGCCTTCGTCTATCTCTTGCATTTCAATATCTTGCAAACTGCCTTGTTTTGGTTGATCCGCAATCTTGCGATCCATGCCGACATAGTCGACGCCAAGATTTCCAAACGCTTCGTTGTGGCGGAACGACGCGCCAGTTAAGCGCAATGCGTAATTGAGATTTGAAACATATTTGGCATACATGCGGAAGGCCAGGCCAGTAGCCCGTGTTGCGATCCGCGCTTCGCCAAACCGACCTTGTGCCGCAAGACGTGTCGCATCAGTGGCTGCGCCAAAAGCAGTGCCTAAAGGCATACCAGCAGCCCTAAATGCACTACCCAGCAACATCGTCCAGTGCGTGCGTGGTGCCGACAGGATTGACATGACATGCCACTGCCTAATGTTTTGCGCAATGCCTGAACCAGGCGCTGCATCACGCATAAAGTTTGCGATGTTTGACCGATATTTTTTGTCAGTCTTGGCTTGAATCGCGACCTCAGCAAGCGCTTTCATGTGGTCGTCGACATTGCCTGTCGACTTGTTTTGCTTGACAGCGTTGACTACCTCTGCTGGCAGCACGCGATCAAGCATGTTGCCCGCAGCAGCTGTAGCTTCAACAAACTGTTCTGCTGCTGATTTACCTGGCTGATTAGGCGGAACAATTTCTGCATTTGAACCGACAACGCGGTTGGCAGCATTGACGTCGTAAATAACAACTTCGTCAACCGGCCCGCCCTGGCGGCCAATCATTTCTGGCTCGTGCCGCAATCCCTGATAGCCGAGTCCAGTGACGTAGTCCTGCAACCCTGCCTTTTGCGCAGGTGTCAGCTCTAGGCCATTAGGCCCTTCACGCATACGACCCAGGTCCAGGTCGTTAAGAAGGTCAGCAAGATCTTTGTCCATGGACGGCAAGTCCATGATCTTGATGTCTTTCTGCAACGAGCCTTCAACTAGCGCGCCGCCGTAGCCAGCCATTCCTTCATAGCCGCTGCTGCTGGCTGTGAAATAAACACCGTCACCTAGTGCGCCAGCAGTTGGCTGCAAGCCTTCTGCTAAGGCGGCGTTGCCAATTTCTTCTGAGGTTGCATGTTGCAAGGTGACGCCAGGGATCAGCTTGGAGTTAAGGATGTTGGGGTCAGCCACCATCTGGGCAACACGCAAGCGTTGGCCTGCCACTCTCGTCATCTCGGCGTAAGCCGCGCCGACTTTTAGCGAGTCGTTAATAGAGGCATACAACTTGCTTGCCGCAGAAGCTTTGTCTGCACTCGTTGTTGCATTGCCGTAGCTAATAGCAGCAATCGCTGCGTCGTTGTTTGCAGCATCTAGCAAGATCTGCGTTGCCCTAATAGAGGCCAGGTCGTCACCTGCTTGCAAGTCGCCACGCAAAGCACGGTCAGACATTTCAATCAGGCGATCTATATCGGCCCCTGTTTCGCTAAGAATCTCAATGGCTTTGCCGTTAATTTGCTCGTCAGTAAAAGTGTCGCGGCCAGTGAACTCAGCGCGATCAAGGTCGCCTGTAATTCCACGACGCACAGCATCAAATGACGCTGCCAACTCATCACTAGTTAGCTCGATGTACCGGGTATTACCGCTTGGGCTGGCATAACGGCGAACATCGTCTTGCAATAACTCTTCGATTGTGATCTCGCCCTTCCTAAGGGCGTCCATGTTTTCAGCAATCTTGCGAGAGACTTCATCAGGCTCAGGCATTTGCACAGCCAGTTGCGGACCAGCGTCAGCAACTTGCTCTGCTTGACGCATGGCAATGTCGCCCTGGAAAGCATTTTCAAATACGTCATCCCAAGTTTGATAGCCGCGGCCTAGTAGCCAATTGCCAGCGGCTTCTGCAATTTGTGAAATCTTGGCAAATGGTTGTGCCCATGTGGCCTTTTGATAATCACCGCCAAACTTCCACCAGCCACTAAAGGCCATTGCCTGTACTTCTTTGCTTCCAATTTTTCCACTTAGTATTGCTTCAGCCTGCTCTGGAACAGTCTTTGCCGCCAATTCTCGAATCTCGTTATCTGCATTGCCAAGAATTTGTAGCTCACCCTTTGTTAAAAAGAGATCTTGCAGGCGGTGAAATGCTTCGTGGTATGCAGTAATTAACGTACGAGTAAAAGAAAGCGGATTAGATTTATGGAACATTGCGATCTTAATTAGATCGTCTGCTGTTTTTTGACCACGCAAAAACATGCCTGAAGCTGAATATGCCTGGCCTTTTTTGCCGCCGTACGCACGAGCTTGCGCACCAGTGAACTGGCCCTCAATCCTGTCCACAAACTCAACATTGACGTCAACACCTGCAACCTTTGTGATTTCTTGAACCATCACAGACTTTTCTTGCGACGTAAGAACGCTGCGTCCTGTGTAGTCCTGACCAAGTCGACCTGAGCCGCGAGTGCTGCTAACGGGCGGCAGTTCAGCTAGCTGCCCTCCGTCCCGCCAGGCTCCACTGTCAGGGACTGTGTAGCGATCGCCAGTCGCTTTGGCACCAAGGTCGGCACGGATGCGAGCACCAGCCTCCTGTATTACTGCGTCATGCAGGCCCAGCTCGTTTTGCAGGTAAGCAATGAACTTGTCGCTGTTTTTTGAGGGACGACCTGACTTCTTGGTGACGCTGTAGATCAGCGCATCGACGTCTGATTCCCACTCCAAAACTGTTGAGCGATACCGCGGCGAGCCGTACTTGAAAGGCACTGTTGGCGGTGATTGCGGCGCAGTAACAGGCTGCGCTTCTGGCTGTGCAACAGGCTCAACAGGCTGCTCAATTGTCGGCTCGTTGATCTTGGACGGGTTAGAAGTAATTTGGCCGCCTGCATTTTGCAGTTGTGCCAACACTCTGTCGAACTCTTCTTGCGGTAAATGCAACAAGCTTTTGCGCAGCTTGGCCTCATCAATCTTTGGCTGTGGGGGCTCGGGCGCAGGGGCCTCTGCCCGTGGCGCAGGCTGAAATTCCTCTTGCAAAATTGCTCGCAGTTTCTGCAAGTTTTCGCGGACAACAGTTACTGCCTTTTTCTTCGGCGTGACTTGTGACGTCAGCTCTGTGATCAACTCACTTAGTGGGCCGACCATGTTTGCGCGCTGATTAAACACAGCTGCGCCCTGCATCGCTTCCTGACGCGCAGCTCCTGACGCCTCTACGTTGATGACATTGCCAGCGGCTTCAAGGAAGCCAGCCTTGCGCTCGCTAGCAGCAGCAGCCAATGCGTTGATTTCAGCCTTTAGCTGCGCACGAATTGCAATGCGCACCTCTAGCTGGCTGCTGAAGTCACTACTCAGCAATTGATCAAACCCTGGCAATGCCAAAGCATTGGGATCAGTAACTGCTTCTACCTGCGAAAAACGAGCAATGCTTGCTGCTTCTGCTGTTTTACTTGCGGACCACTTGCGCTTTTTAGCTGCTGCCGCCAGGTCACGCATAACCTGTTCTTCGCCACCACTGCTGCCAATAGCAGCGCCAATATCAATCGTGACGTCACCACGAGCGACTTGGTCAAACAGTTCTTGCGGCAGTTTTGATAGAGGTGCGGCCTTGAGAAATAGCTTTTCTGCTGCTTCGTTACGGATTGGCATGCCTTGGCCAATCATGTCTTCAGCGGTCATTGCTGACTCGCGCATGATTTTTGCTGCATCGACAGCAGTGCCGTTGCCTTCAGAGATGTTCTGCATTGCGCCCTTAATGCGCGCTTCTGCGGCATCAGCAGCTTCCATAAACCGAACGTTGATCGACTGCCGATCTGCTTTCAACGCTCTTGCCAAACGGTTGTGGCCGTTGACGACGTAAACCTTGCCATCTGCAGGATCACGCCAAACGCTAATAACGTTGGCCATGTCTGCGTTAAAGACAGTTGTGTCAGCCAGCGAGCCGCTTTGCCCTGTCTTAGTTAGTCGGCCAGCTTCCTTGAATTGAAACCGTTGCGCGTCAACAGCAATATCGGCAACAGGATATGAGCCGACAGTGCCAGCCTCATAGTCCGCACGGGTCGGCGGCTCTAGCTCTGCAACAGCAGGTGGCTCTAGCGCTGTGTCTGGAACAATTTCGCCAGGAGCAGTTGCTTTGTAAATCGCTTCAATGTTTTCAACGCGCTCCTGCGTCTCAATAATTTCATCAGTTGCTTGCTGCAAGCGCTGCAAGCTGTCGCTTGCCTCAAGCGTATTGACTTCAGCAATTAGGTCAGGCTCTGGCTTGCGGCCTGTTAGCCGCAGGGGAGGCTCTGCCGGCTGAGCTACTGGCGTTGCTGCTACGTCAACTGCTGGCTGCTCTACTGCAGCCTTGTCTATTTCTTTTGCAAAATTGACTTGCGCAACTACACGGTCAACGTGAGCGCCAACCAATTGCTTTTTAAGTATTCCAGATCGACGAGCGATTGGCCCGCCAACGGTTTCAAGGGCTCCGCCTAAAAGAGTGCCGGCAAAGATTCCTGAAATGCCATTCTTTAAGCGCTGTATTGCGGCAGGATCGTCGTCGCTTGCAGCTAAGAAATTGTTGACAAAGCCTTCGGCAAATGTGCCGTCAGTCTTTGACTTGATAAGCGCACCAGCGCTTTCAAAAGGATTTTCAAAAAAGTAATCGTTAACAAAGCCAGGGGCATAGCCCTCCTGCGCGCCTTGAATTAATCGTCCTAAAAATCTTTGGCCTGAACCACTTGGGCCTGCTGCTTGGCTACTCCTTAATTTTGCTGCAGCTTTAGGCGCTATAGGAATAGCTGGCGGATTAATGCCAGACGCTTTCATAGCTTTGCCAATTGCTACGAATTGCAGTGCTGACGCGCCCATGTCAGCAATAAAATCCATTTCCGGATTGCCGCTGGGCTGATACAGCGGTTGACCTGTATTTGGATTAGGTGGGTTTGGCTCAGCCTGCGTTGGCGGCCTAAGGCCCAGGCGTTCGGCAGCACCAAATCCACCAGGCTTATTAAGTTCGACCGCTGCAAAATTCTGCAGGTTTTGTCCTACTCGACCTGCCAATAGCTCACCAAAGTCACGCGGCAACGTACCTTCAGGGCCAAGAAGAACGCTGGCTGGGTCAGATATTGCGTTTTGCAAGACTTCGCCAATGTTGTAACCGGCTTCTTCCTGTGGCTGCTCAGCGGTTGGTTGCGACAGTTGCTCGATGACAGGCTGCACCGCCTCAACGACAGCCTCTGGATCGATCTGACCTTGCTCTGCTGGCGCTTCAGGCTCCATTACCTGAGGCATGGCAAACGAGTAAACGCCGTTTTCGTCTTGTACTAATGGCATCGTTTACTGGCCCCGCAGGAATCGCAATCCATTTTGATAGTGACCACCGCCAGGAAGCAAATCTTTCATTGCGCTGTTGACACTATTGCCATTGACGTCCTGTGCGTTCATGTAGTCCTCGCCGTTGGGGCCGCGGCCATCTGCATTGCCAACCAGGATCGCGGCATAAATGCGTTCCATGCCATCGCCAGGACGCACGCCCCTGTCAATTAGGTATTGCGCAGCAGCCATGGCTTGCTCCTCAAACGTGCTGGCAGCACTAACGTTGTATGTTCTTTGGTTGTCAGGGCTGAACTGGATTAAGCCGATATAACCAAGTTGATTTTTTTCTGCAGGGTCAAAGCTGCCAATTGTTTCGTAAGACATGGCAGCAGCTAGATCGTCAGGACGAATCCCCACCCTTGCCGCTGCGCTAACAATTGCCTGAGCACGAGCGCTAGTGCCAATAATTGCGGGCGGCATTGAAGGCATTGCGTTGGCAGGTGCGCCGGGCAAGACGGAACCAATCAAGCCAACTCCTAAGCCAAGCATGCGATCAATCATTGACACCTCTTCTACGGGCTGTTGACGCTCTTGTAGTTCAACGTCAAATCCGCTAGCTGGAAACTGGGTGTCGAGAATATTTTGCACTTGATCTACAGGTATTTCGTTCTTAATTAGTTCACGTTCAAGAAACGTGCGCATGCCTCCGTAGGCATTAACTGCAGCAGAAATATGCGGGGGCAGTGATTGACCTAGCGCAGCCATATCAATAATTCCGTTAATAGCTTTTTTTGTAAATATGGGAAACGGTCCTTCAGCTGCCTGCTGCAAATTTTCCTGCAACTGTCTGTCACTTTGCTTGTTAAAATCTTGCTGCAAAGTATTGAGATCTTGATACTGGGCAAAGCCAGGATCAAGGCTGCTTGCTGCTAAGCCGTACTTGGCTGCGCCTTCGTCGCCCGCAAGCATGTTTGAGAATTGCTGCGGAAAAGCTGCCAATGCTTCGTCGCCGCCTTTTTCGTACAACTCACGCATTAACTCCATGCCGTCACGCGCCATCTCTGGGCGACGGATTGCAAACAATTGCTCTTCTTTGTCTGTAGACGAGCCGCCAATGCTGCTAGCAGCTTTGCCTGCGTCTTTGTATTGACTAAGGCGTAGGTTGATTAGTTCTCTCATTGTTTTTTGCGCAGCCTTGTAACGGCCTTCGCGCATTGCTCGCAATTGTTTTAAGCGGCTGCCACCAGCGGTTGGGCTAATAAGACGTTGCTCAATAGCTTGCGATATTTTTGCTTCAAGTTCTTCAACGCCACGGGCAGCAGGATCGTCAGCAATTTTGCCCATCTGCATTTCTACGTCTGTAAAGAAATCAGCTTGCGCGTCTGCTCGCCAAATTTTTGGAATGTTAGTAGTGGCTGTATTAAATTTACTCATAACACTTGCCCGCAATAAATCTTGTCCTTGAAGTTCAGAAAATAATTTTGCTTGCACTTCTGCTTTCTTGTCTTCGTACTCCGTCAATGATTCTTCGGTTGGCAAGCCGTCAGAATCAAACTTAATAACGCTATTTACTTCGGATAATGCTTTGGCGTAAATTTGCTCTACGTCTAAATCTTGTTGATTTTTTTTCTTAGTTTTAATATCAGATGTTCTTGTGTTCCACTGGCGCCGCAATGTTTGCAGATCTTGCGCATCCATCTGATTGATGTATCGCAATTTGTCGTTAACAGTGCCGTCTGCCTTAATGCGATCAGCTACTGGACCTACCATTAACGTGCCAAGCGTTTCAAGTACCTCGTCAAAAGACTTTGGCCTATTAGTTGAATTGTTGAGCGCTGCAACAGCATCAGATATAAAATCTTTGCGCAAGTCATCTACCTTGCTTAAAGATAAATTTGGGATGCCTTTAGGGCCAATGTTTTCAAAAAATTCTTGAAACTCTTCTGCAACATCAGCACTAGTCATTGTGCTGCCCGGTCGTTGCGCAGCGGCAATTGTGGTGTTAATTACAATATTGCCTTGCGTTCTTATTTCGCCAAGCTGGTAATCCATGTGCTGCTTGGCTTGCGTTCCCTTTGCGCCAGCAATTGCCTGGATAATTGTTGGCATAACCTTGCGGGCTTCAGACGGCGTTAGCACGCGATCGCCATACAATTCTTGCTGCACGATTTGCATGAACTCTGAACTTTCCGGCTTAAGAGAGCGCAGCTCAATTTCATTGCCATTGGCAAGCGTGACAGTTGGATTGCCGCTTACAAACGCACTAAGTTGATGCGCTCGGCTTTGTACTTCTAAACGATTAAGCGTGCTTTCAAAATATGGATTGTTATCAATCTTGGCCTGGTATCTAATTAAAGCGTCTTCTGCTTCTTTCCGTTGCTGCGGTGTTGCGTTTTCATCTGTAGCCGCCTGCTCCATCTGGCGAAAATTGCTACGCAGCTTGTTGTTTGTTGTAGACCCAAACAGCGTGCCAGCTGCCGCTTGCTCAGCTTCAAGTTTTAGTCGCTCTGTTTCACGCTGCTTTTGACCAAGAATGTTTGTCGTCAAGCCTTTTAAGCCTGTATCAAAATCACCAAGCGATTGAGCAAGCCTTTGCAAATCGCTAACGCTTGTAGGCTCTGGCTCGGTTTGCATGGCACCAAGCTTTACGGGGCCAGGTGCGCGCAGCTCTGCCGGCGTTGAAAAGGTGTCAACAACTGACGCCTGTGGCTGCAACCGTGGCGGCTCAATGCCACTGAATTGAATAGGAGCGCTGCCTGACTGTTGGTCGCCTAAGCCAACCGTGCGCTTTGAGCTGCGACGGTTGGTGTTGCCAGTGGCTTTGCCAAGTGAAAGTTTTGCCATGGTTAAGACCTAATGTACTTGCCGCCTTTCCACTCAAAGCCAGCGTCTTTAATGCCACCTGCAACGCCAAGGCCAGTGCTGACACCGCCAATCGCAGAATTAACGCCAGACAAAATGTATGGCGTACTGCTCGGCGCCGCCCTCTTAATAGGCTCTATTGGATCAAGCACTGTCTGCTCAATATACGGAGTAACGCTTGCCACTCTGTTGGCTCTTGTTATTGCTGCTGTTCGTTTCTGTTGGTCTGAGCTTCTTCCAACGAAAGCAAGATTAGTGTCGCTGTAATAATCAAATTGAGCGCGTTCTCGGTCCACATCCGCAAGCAAGCTATCGATAACGTTGCCGACACGGCCTGAGGCCAAGACAGTGCCGCGCTGTTCAGCTGCTTCCAGAGCTGCCCCTCGTTTCTGTTGAGCCGTCGCTTGCTGTTGTTCCATGTAAGCAAGGTTGACCTGCCGGATATTACTGGCCTCCACCATCCTGGCCAACTCTTCGTTTTGCTGCATCTGCTGGTTGCGAGCCAACGCTTTTTGCGCTTCGTTGTCGCGCGATGCCTGAGCGCTTAATTTGCTGTATTGAAACTGCTGCTCAGCTACTCGGTTTTGGTATGCAACAGCCTGCCTTTGCGCTTGATATTGAGCCGAAGCCTGGGCAATGCCTAGACCTGCGCTAACGACACCAAGCGTGATAGATACGGGATCACACATGATTAGATCCTCACAAATTCATAGAACGTGCGTTGCTGTGGTCCAAAGTCGTCGTGTTGGTTAATGAAAGTAAATCCCATCCAGCGCAACCAACGCAAGTGAACAGTGTTGCGGGCGTCTACAAAGTTGAACAGCACCGGATACTTGGACTGCAAATCTGCAAGATGGATCCGCGACTGCCGCAAAAACTCCCATTTGTCTGCAACGTCAGTCAGCATTTCGCATCGACCCAGCATCCAAATTCGACCCGCTGTTGAGCCGTCAGGGACGACACCCCACATGCCAATTGCACGACCATGGCGGCCGACAATAGTCATGCAAGGCTTGCTCATAAAGAAAGAGTAAAGCAAAGACTGATGTGGCGTAAGCCCTGACTGGGCCATTACTTCTTCAACATCAGGCCGGCGCATGCCATCAGCGACGTAAGTCACGTCATCAATGACAGAAGGTCTTTGATAGGCGCGGGTTACAGCCTGTTGGCTCGGCTGTGATACCACCCTTCCCATTCGGCCGATTGCACTCTGCATGGTAGCGGGCTATCGCTAAACAATTCAATTTTCGCCTCTGTATTGCGTGCCATTACAGGGGCGCGGAAGGATCCGGTACGCAATGCAGGGCTACCAAGGGGGAACTGGCCGCTACCAGTAGTTGTGGCATTGAATGGATAAATCTGTGTTGATCGGTCCTGCGGGGTGATCTTGAGATCAAAGTGCGACGTCTCGTCAAAAATTACTGTCCAAGTACGCAGTTGCAGGTGCGGGCCAGCCACAACGGCTAAGCCGCCACCAGGCGGTTGCTCTTTTAGGTACGGCGTTGAGAACTCGTAATTCATTTCAAACAATTCCCCAACAAAAAACTTTGCGCTAGTCAGGTCGCCGCGAACAACCATGGTGCCGTTTCCGCCTGCACCGCCTGCAGTCGTCTCACTGATTGGAGAAATGACGACACCGTGATTAATGGTGTTGCCCGTTGCTGCTCGACCAACCACTACCATCGTGCCGGTGTTAGCCATTGGGTACGGCAGTGTGATCGTGGATTGCACGTCTAAGCCTGATGGATTGGTTAGCGCAACGCTGCATTGAGCCTCTGTCGTCTTGCGATCAAGCAAAATTTCAAACGTGCTATCAACGTCAACGTTTTCAGGGCGCAATGATGTTTTTTCTAAATAGACGCCGTCACTACATTGAACTACGGCGTACATGTCGCTGTCTAAAATTGATACGCCAATAATGCTTTTGTTGGCCGCAACTTCCCAATACGACCAAGACGATTGCAGTTTGGTGTCATCTTCAAAGAAAAACTTGTAGAGATACAGTCGCCGCGGTTGATCTTTGCTCAGCATCACAATTGCCTCTTCCGACACAGAAGCAGTCAAGTTGACCAAATTGGCAGGAATAAATTTAGGAACTGACGACGTTACTTCCTCTGACAAAGGAACTGGGCCGCTGGCGTCAGGCAGGAAAAACTCGCGCAGTCCTGCAAACGTACCCTTTGGAATACCGAAATAAACCGTGCGGCCAACGCCTACAGGGTCAACACCGTCTAGCTGGTCAAACGTTGTCGTAGCCGTAACTGTTGCTGTTTTGGGCGTAAGCGACGTACCAAGTGCTGTGGCGCCAGTGTCTAGACGAAACTGGCCATGGCGACTGAACAGCAGCAAAGTATTAGCAAACGCCAAACTGCTAACTAAGAAATTAATTTCTTGGCCACCAGTGCTGATATCAATAGGATCTGAGTCAATAACTGTTTGCACAGTTTCTGGCCAAAATCTGTCGTAAGCGTCAGAGGCAGACAGGATCACATTTTCATCTGCCAATAACACCAGACGGTTGCGAAATGTGTTTATGTTTTTTATTTGGCTGCCAACAAATGTTGGGTTAGGCGCGGTAAGTGCATCGCCCGCAGATCTGCCGGTCCAAGCAAATTCTTGAAAAGTAAACGTGCCGTTTGCGTTGCGAATCAACACATGCGGCATTGTATTGGTGTCAAACAAATACTGAATGTTTGGCGCTACCGTTTCACGCCATACTCCAGGACCAAAGCCGCTGCCGGCTGACGCTACAAATTGAACGTAGTAATCATCAAAGCTAGTGCTGGCAGAGCCCTGAATTTCAACAATAAAGTTGTGCTCTGCAATTGTTGGCAGGTCTGTAATGTCGTTGACCGTACCTTTAATAGATGAGGTTGATGCTGCAGTCGCTGTGTCGCTGCTACTTAAGGTGTAATCACCTCCATCGTCTTTGGTAATCCGAATAATGTAATCGTCGTTAGTAACAGTAAAGCCACTAATTGTATTTAATTTTGTCGCTAGATCGTTAGCAATAGTAATCGTGTCAGGCGCTGAACCGCTTGTGCCACCAGTCGTGTGGGTCTTGACTGTGCCGTTTAGGTTGACGCGCTAAGTCGTGTCGTAGTCGGCCGACTTGATAAACACCATGGACTTGGTGCCCCAGTTGTACGACAGGCTTGACGTGTTCATAGCAACCGTCTTTTCACGGTTGACGATGAAGGTGTAGTCAGCAATCGATGCAACGCGGAATTGTTCACTGGGCTCGCCAGTGACATCCAAGTAATTTGTGCCGTCTGGCGTGCTGATGGTCTTAACTGACCCGTCTAGGCCAAAGACTTTGATGGCACCGTCCTGAATTAGGACTAGGTATTGAATCGTGCCGTCACGGTCAACAATGTGCGTGAAGGGCCTAGTAGAGCCTGCGCTGCCCGTAAACAAACGCGCAAGGTGATCCATCGACGGGCGCTTCTTCAGCCCTTCTACAGGGCTAGACATGCAATTAACGACAGCCTCTGCTTGCGATGACAGGCGCAAGGCAGCAGGTTGCTGGCTAACCCCGTTAATCAAGTTCGGGATCGAGCTGCTGATTAAAGGCATGGCTAGATGCGGCGAAGGGCTCGGCTAGGCAGGTAAGTGTTTAGCGCGCTTGTCATGTTGGGGTTGCCTCGCAACATGTTGTGCTCGCTCTTGGTTGTCTCTTCTTCTAGAAATTGACTGCGTGCTTCAAGCTCTTGGGTCAAATTGATCTTCGTCAAGTCACCGCTGCCCAAAATGGCTTCTTGCAGCTGCCGACCTGCCTTGATCATGATGTACTGATGCGCGTGCTCAGGCAGATCGTCCCAGGTCAATAGATACGTGACATCAGCCTTGAGGTCTTCGGTAAACGTATAAGCCTGCCGGCGACGGTCATAAAGTTTTGCGCCGCGCTGAATGACGTCATAGTCCGGGTATTGCGTCGGACTTACAACGACGCGGCTGACGTTTGAGCCAACAGGAATTTCGTTGCTGGTGTTGCGTTGCAACGTCACTTCATAATCAGTGTTAAACGACCAGCCCTCCGCTTGGATTTTGCGACTGACATCGTTCAATGATGTTTCAGCCTGCTTGGCCAAACCAAATTGACCTTGCAGGCTGTTAACCGGCGCCTCGCCCAGCATTTGCAAGACGCGGTTGACTGCCTCTAGAAAGCTGGTGCGTGCGAGTGCCATGAGTTACTTCTTCTTTTTTTTGGCTGTTTTTGCAGAATCGCGGAACGCCTTATCTGTTGGCGCACCTTTACTGCCTGGCTTGCGGGGGGTTTCACCGCGCCGCCGTTTGGCATGAATGTTGTCGTACAGACCCCGTTTTTTGGCAGCCATCAGTAGCCCTTCTTCTTGCCGCCTTTGCCGCCCTTGCTGCCTTTAGTTCCTTTCTTGTGCATAGTGGTCTCCAATAAAAAGGGGCCCGTAGGCCCCTTAAGGATACGGTCAGGAGAAAGTAAGCTCAACCGCGCAGTCAGGACGCAATACGCCAGTACCGCAAGCCATAGAACCGACCATGAAGGTTCCCTGGTACAGAGCGTGAACGTCTGCCCCAGTTTGCTCCATCTTCAGATCCATTAGCTTCACGGTGCCAACAGCTTGACGGTTGAACACCAGGCCAACGTTGTTGGTGAAGTTAGCGGCGTAGTCGTTGTTTTCGCCAGTAGCCGCTGAACGGTTGGTGGTTGGCAAATGATTGGTTTTAACAATCGTGATGCCAGCAACTTTCAGCACAGTGCCTTCGGCGTAAGCGCCTTGGCCGCCCCAATCGCGGTTAATTACATTGGTTTCTTGGACCAATTTATAATATTCGCGGGGCGCAAGAGCGCAGTAGCGATCGTCCTCAGGTACTGAGTTCTCGTCCATCTTCTGAGCAGCAGAGAACAATGCAGTCGCAAGTTGTGCGCCTGTGATGTTTGCCTTAGCAGAAGAGGCAGCACTGATGTTGACGGAAGAACCGCCAGGCAAGTCAGTGTTGAAGTTCGTAGTAGTACGAGCAGCTTTAGCGATAATTGCTGCAACGTTCTGGTCAAAGGTGTAGGCCAGAGCGTTACCCATCTGAGTTGAATACTCAGACCGAACGTCGTAGTGATTCTTGGCTTCATCAATGTCTGCGATGAAGGTGTTGCTCACCAGCTTGTCATCAATCAGCACAGTCGCTTCTGCGTGCTTGATGGCGTTACCTGTCAGCTGTGTGCCAGGCGTATGGTACGAAGTGCTGGAAAGGCCAATAATTGGAAATTGCGCACTTTTGCCTGACGCAATGGTGCGGCTGACGTGCAGATCTTCAAAAATCGTGTTTTTGCGGAACGCAGAAAGCACTTCTCCAGCAAACACTTTTAAGAAAAGTGCGTCGTAGCCAGTGCCAGTTGTGTTGACCAGGCCAAGCCTGGAAGCGGTGAAGTTAGCCACTGTTTGTGTCTAATAGGTTTACTGCCTGTCACCACCACCTTCACAAAGGGTGTCCTCCGCAGAGGGCCAGAGCTTCCGTGAGAGGGTCTAGGTATAAGAAATATACCCAAGAAAAAACCCCTGGACATGCCAGGGGCTCCCCCTTCACTCATTCAACACTCTAGAAGACATTCGAGCGAGAAAGTTTTTCCTCTAACTTTCTTCGGTATGCCGGGTCCGCCTTGTAACGCGGATCTTGCATTGCTTCAACCAATTGAGCGGTGGACTCAAATTTGGATTCAGACGATCGCGAAGAGCGACCGCCAACAAGACGTGGCTCAGTGCCGGTTTGAGAAGAGAAGCGGCTTTGGAGACCAGCCACTGCAAACCGAACTTGATCCATGTCGCTAGACGCAATTGACTTGTTAAAAGCGTTTTGTTCGCCCTCTGACAAGTTTTCGCCAGCCCACTGGACCATGTCTTGATAAGCCTGCTCGCCACCAAACTCAGTCTTAATTTGCATAACTTGCTGCGCAGCCAACGCAGAATCCTGCGATTGCTGGAACTGCAAGCCAGACAAATAAGCGTCGACCATTTCCCGGCCAAAGCCGGCATTACCAAGCTCGCCGTAGTCATCGTCAGTTAGCTGACCACTTTCCTGCCAACGACTGTTCATGCTTTGAAAGTCGATGCCAGCCTCAGACAGGCGCGTGCCAACGTATTCCCCATAAATGGAGTTTGCGTCGGGCGCGTCGTCTGATTCTTCTGCTGGCTCTGCCTCTTCAGCAACAGCTTCCGGCTCAGGCTCAGGCTCAGGGCGATTGCGCTCGCTTTCAAGCTCTTTGTAGCCCTTGACTAAATCGTCAACGTTTTTGTATTTGCCAGCAAGAAGTGGTTCCTCGCCCTGTACTTGTATATCGCCGTCAGAAGTTTCCTCCTGACCTGGCGCCATTGCAGGTGCGGGACTGCTTTTGATGGTAATTGCTTCAGGCATGTGCTCTCCTTATTTGATTTGGATAGTGCCGTCGTCATCAACACTGACGACAGGCTTTTTAACTTCAACCACTTTGGGCTCAGGGATTTCCCCGATCTCAATAACCTCGTAATCAGCCGGCGGCTGCGGGGATGCCGGCTGGCCCACTAGGGATTCCTGGGGCTGTGACTCCGTCTGGGAGGGCGTTTGGCTGGGGTCCGGGGACTCCGCTTTCTTCCGTGAACTGGGGGCCATAAGTCGCTCCTGGCTGAGTGTAGTTTTTGGCGATTTGAGCAGCAGCTGGGGACTTCATCATGTCCATCAGCTGCTGCTGCTCCTGCGTTTGCTGTTGGGCTTGCGCAGCAGCTTCTGCTTCTTGTTGTAGCTGTTCTTTTGTTTTTACCAAGTTAGTTGTATCAATCGAACCGCTAGCAGCTAGTCGCCGCAATGCTTCGTCAACGTTGATGTATTGCATCATCACCTCAGGCCCAAGCGTTTGCTGCGCTGCTGTGATGAACTCAATCAACTTGTTACGGTCATCGCCGCGGCCAATTGCTTCAAGACCAGTCACTGGTTTGGGATTAACCAACGGCTCGCCATTGCTGCCATTAGGGAAAGCAGGCAGCTTGCGTTGCTTGCGCAAAATGTGCATCAACCTGCGCACAAGTGGCAGTTGCAACTCTTGCGTCAAGATCGAATACAAGCCACCAATTGATGCTTCTAGCTCCTGGCTCATGTAACGAATCTCTTCTGCTGTTACCCGCTCGCCTGGGCGCTGAATTGCAGTGTTAAGCATGAACGCAAACTGCAAACGACCTTCAATGCGGTCAATTGTTGCGCTTGCAATTTGCAGATCTTGGCCTTTTTGGCTTTGGATGACCGTGACGTCCTGGGCGTTGCCTTGCACGATTGCGCCATTAGCAGCGCTAGCCAGTGTGCGCGGGCGCGTAGTGCCGTTGGGATTAACCAAAAACAAGATCTTGGCCGCGGCTGCACTGCCTTCCAGAACCGCTTGATACAGCGACTCCAGCGCTAACAGGTCACCGTAATACTGCTCAACGTATGAACGCCCGTACTCTTCGGTGTCCGTGCGATCAAAGCGAAGTGGAACCCAGGGGCTGCTTTCTTCAGGGCTCATGCCATGAGTGCCTGGGATCTCACGACCCTTGCACTCCTGATACCAGTGACACTGCCCGTCGTAGAACTTGACGCAGGTGTAGATCTTTAGCGTTCGTTGTGACGGTTTGTCTTCGTCGTATTCATCGTCCTCAAAATCCTCATCTGAATCGATGAAACCCGTGGGGAGCGCTTCAGGGTAGACCTCCTCTTCAACAACAATCTCAGTGACATGACCCATAGGGTCACGGCAAAGCACATAGCGATCCAAATGGATGACTCGTACTCCTTCTTCGGAGATGTAAAGCAAGGCGTTGCCGCCGACGAGCAAATGCTTAAAGGCTTCGTGCAGTGAGGCGCGGCCATTGGCCAGCTCCATAACTTGCATCACTGCATGCTCAACCTTTACCAGCGCGCTGTCCAGTTCGGTTTTAATCTCAGGCCCTGCTTCCTCAATGCGCAGCGCCAAGCCATCAACCTCAAGCTTGAAGAATGCACTGTTTGGAGGAAACAGAGTGATAAGCAGGCGGTTAGCTAAGTAATTGACCCCACGCGCACCCAGGCTTTGGTACGGCGTCTTGAAACTGCCGTGGTCGCCATAGTTTTCGTCTGGGATTAGGCCCGGCAATGTGACCTTGCTGCAATCACGCGCACGCTGCAAGAACGAAGAGCGGTTGCCGCGCAACTGTTCGTAGCGGTTAGCAGCAGAGTGCTTGCCGCGGCCGTAGTCACTGGGCTGACGATCAACCTTGCTAGTCAGATTTAGGCGCATTTAATTATCCGGGGATAGACAGGCCACCTGCGCCGCCAGCAACGCTGGTGCGGAAGCGGCGACGGCCCATGCCTGAGCGCTGTGAACGTGGCGCAATAGCTAATCCTTGCGGCGCTGGCTGCCGGTCACCGGCCGATTGATTTGGCGCGTACAAAGGATCAACTCCTTGAGGAGTTGGTTCAATAACGGGTGGCGTTGCAGCTGTTGCGTTTGTTTGCGCTGTTGCGTTTGTTTGCGCTGTTGATGAATTTACAAATGGAGCTTCAAGCATTTTGCCAGCGGTGTGCATAAAGCCTGGCGCTGCCGGGTTTGCTTGCATCATTGAACTAGCGTTTTGCACAAAGCTGGGCGCTGCCGTTGCTGTCGGGTTTGACCGTGCAGACGTCTCCGCAATAGGGTTCGGACGCGGTGGTAGTGGTGCATCTGCTGCAGCACGTTGCTCTTCGTACCGCGAATTTTGCTGCGCTAGCTGCAACTCAAACTGGCGCTTTTGCTCAGCCATCTGCTCGCGCTGGAGCGCCATTTGCTGCTCGTGACGACGCTGGTTTGCTGCGTCGTTATTGCCACCACCGCCGCCGCACATAGCTAGTCCTCGTTGTTTTGCTCAGAATAAACGGCACGCAACATGCGGACCACACTGCGTTGCCCTACATAAATCCATATCTGCCGATCAGTCCAGTCCGCTTCAGGGCATTTTTCTGGGTACTGATCTTCGAGACGTCTCAGGATTGATTCATCAAGCGTTGGCCACTGGCTGTCGTCTTTCATTCGCAATCTTTAGGAAACGCTTGGCAAACTTTGACTTCAAACGGTAGCTGCTCCCAACAATCACACATGGTGGCTACTTCAAATGCGTTTTCTGCGTCTTTAGCCAAAACAACTATTTGATAGCCGCCTACTGACATGCCGGCCCATTCACCTAAAAACCCAGATGGCAGTCGTACAACGAAAGGCCGTGGCTCATCGACCTGCGAGTTGGATCCACTCTTCCGCATCTGACCTTCCGATTTGATCCAAGGGTATCCCCAATACTTTTGCGTCCAGCGCTCCTTCAATGTTTCCCATATACGCCTCCATTTCAAGCTTCCATAGCTCTGCCTGCCGCTCCTTGATTGCTCGATCTTCGTCAATAGCCAGCGACTCATTCCAGTACTGGATAGCTCCCGCCAGTGCATCCAAACGGTCGTCATGCTGTAAGCAATTTCTCTCGACCGTAATATGCGTTAGTTGATGAAACAACTGGTACGCCAAAGCTGTTTCAATTGACTCGTCGTCCCTGCTGCGGCTGTCGTGCTCAACGACTGAACGGTTTACGACCAGCCGGTGCTGGTTCATAACCGGCTCTAGCGCGTTAATAATGCGCCGCTCCTTCTGCATGTTGCTGCGAACTGGCTCAATCGTGCAGGGGTGGTACTTGCGCAGGAAGGGCTGCAAAAGGCTCTGCAGCATGCCCTGGCCGAACTGGTCCTCTAGGAGGATTAATGTCACCTTTCGGCGCTTTGCGGCCTTTGCTAGGCCCTCTAGGACTTCGTCTGAGTAGCCATCAGTAAATGCACCAACCTCCAAGACGTACAAGTTGCCGTTGAGTTGGCCAACAATTGCGTATGCCGTTTCGTCAGCACCCTTGCCAGAGGGGTCAACAAACATCACGCAACCATCTAGCTCTAACCACTCGCCATGGATAAAGGCTGGTCGGTAGTAGTAGTCGCCGCTAAAGCCCACAGACGGCAGATCTGTAACGCGATATTCCGCCCCTGCTGACCACACCACTTTTTCGGGGACGTGGTCGTCAACCTCAAGCACCATGAGATCTGAGACACGCAGCGGAAAACGCTGCAAATCAGACAGGGTGGTGTCGAGCTGGAACTGCAGGGTGAACTGTGATCGTCCATAGGACGCTTCACGCTCAAGCAGATCAAGATCAGAAAACCTGCCGGGGTCTGTTGGTTGGTTGGGACTGTCGCCACAACCCTCCAAGATCATTGGCGCCAGGGCATCGCCGTACTTGGCTGGTTTTTTGGGATACCTAGCTGGCCATATACGACATTCGTAGCCGCGCATGCGCAACTTGTTGTAGACGCTTTCCTCTGTCTGGGGCGTACCCAGCATCATGATCTCGCCACCCGGCTTGAGAATGGCGTTGAACTCACCAACGCAAGAGATCAGCTTCTCCCGCATGCCAACAGTCCAGCTGGTGTTCGGAACTTCTGTGTCATCGGCAAGAATCAGGTCGGCCCTGCTTCCGGTCAGCTGGCCAAAGACCCCTACAGATTTAACTGACGGGCTCTGATCTGGAATAGCGGGACGCACGTCAAAGCGATTGCTTGCACTGCGCTGCTCATCACGATCTGGTTCAAGGCATTGCAGCAATGGCATCTCCCGAATCAACCGGAGACAGAACTGCGCAAAGTCATCAGCCCGCACCTTGCTGGCTGACACCACCATGATCTTCTTTTGCGGGTCATTGCGCAGTAGCCACAACGTGTAGGCCGCAGCCATCCAGCTCTTGCCAACACCACGAAACGCTTCGACGATCCGTCGCTTTGGTCCCTGCTGCATGTACTCCGCAATGTCCAATTGGACTGGTGTCGGGTCAGGCAATTGCAAATGCCGCCACACCACTACCAAGAAATACCGGAAGTCCTTGTCAAACGGTTCCGGCAATGGCTGCCATGCCGCCTTCTTCATTAATTAGCCCGCCGCTTGAAACTCACCACGTTTTGTATATCAGGCAATGCCTTTGCCAGATCACCAAACGGTGTTCCCTCTGCTGGCTGAGCACTGATCTGATTATCTTTCAAGAACTGCCGCAGCACATTTAATTCACTTGTGCTGATCGTACCTTCGTCCAGCTTTTCTTTTAAGTGCTGGGCAAGTCCCGCATGCAATTCACTTAATAGATCCTGTAGCTCCATTGCTTTTTCTTTTCTCCTGTATCCGCAGCATATCGAAGAAAAAAGCAGGGGCCTCTACACCCACCACAGGGAGAGACCCCGTCCTAGCGCTCTCTGCCAAGACTCCCCCAATATACCCACCCCAAACCCCTTGCCACCACTAACTGTCCCCATAAGAAGAACAACACCATCCCCCTATAAGAGTCCCTATAAGAGCCCCTTCCAGATGCCCCAGCAGATCTCTCCCTGATTAAGCGGAGCTGATTTCTGGCGGAAAAATCTGAGGGGTTTACGCATATAGACGCGGCTGCCTTTACCCCCCTTGGGGTTTGCATCCTGCGGCCAGATTGACTAGGGTGGAGGGGTCTAGGGGCACAAGCAGTGCCCTTGGTCCTATACTCAGGTACAGGCAACTGCTTCGGCCACTTGCCTCTCTCTGTTTAGCCGCCCAGCTTCAAACAGCACCACACCCACCACGCAGCTACATGTCCATGCTTCAAGCCAACCTGGCGGCGTATGCCGCCCGCTACATGCAGAACGACGACCCGGAAGGGCTGGCGTCAGATCTAATCCTGACCCTGTCCGAATACGTCGACGTTGAATCGATCAGCTACGCCCTCGGGCGCAACCTTGGCCGCCAGGTCGAGCAGTTGATTGAACTAGACGAGCAAGACGATTGAACCCACACGGAGCCCTCCCAGGCTCCTTGCTGGGCTCACCAGCACACCCACCACCTTCAGCCATCCATGACCTATTCAGAATCCTTCCTGGACACCTGCGGCCGTAACGGCGAGGCGTCTCTCCAGGCAGCCCGCCAACTGTTCGAGGAGCACGGCAACGACTACGACGACGTCGTGCGCAACATCGAGCAGCACACCAGCAACCCATCCGAGATGCTGGCCATCCTTAACCGCGACGGTCGCGGCCTGCTGTCCTTCCTGGGGTACTAGGAGCAGCACCACAGGGCCCACATCGGGCCCTTCAACTACACCCACCACAACGAGGCATTAAGCCATGACAACAGCAACAGCAACAGTCGACCATGCAGTGAGCAACGCCGCCGCATGGAGTGAATCAATCAGCGCAGCCCACGAGGCTTGGCTCTTCTGTCAAGAAGAAGCAGAAGGGCGCGACCTCTCACGAGAGGCCAAGGCCGTCTTGCATCAACACGAATACGACGGCGACAACCACGCCGACGTAGCGGAAGCGATTGAAGAAGAGATGCGGGAAAGCGCCCTAAGCGTTGACGTTCGCAGCAGGTGGCACACTCCCGGCAAAGAGGCAGAGCCCGGCGACTTCTGCATCCTGCTCACCTGTGGGGGCCCTGCCTTGCGTGTAGCTGGCGAGCTGAGCCATTGCGCCGAGCCTTGCTCATTCTCGCTGGAGCACCAAGACTGGGGCACACCTTGGACCAGATACCAGGACGCCGACGCCGACGCCTTGGACTGGTTCTGCGGTCTCTTTTACTACGGAGAATGACGTGGAAGTTCAACCCACCCGCCTTAGCTACAACCTGGCAGATGACGAGTACGCCGACCGGACCTGCCAGTGGGCGTCTCTCGCAACGGACTATTACGACGAGGGCTACCCATGCACCATTGAGGGCGTGGATTGGAGCCAGTCATGCAAGGACCATGGCTTCTGGGGCGCAGTGCAAGAGGTGAAGAGCCGCTATCAACTGCGCAAGGCTGCCCGCTACCAGCCAAACCCGCCACCGCGTGGCTAAACGCATCACTACACCCACCACCAAAGAGGACACCATGGCCCAACGAGGTCGACCAAAAAAGCCAACGACGCTAACCGAAGCGATCGCTTCCGATCGTCAACTAAAAGCGGCGATCACTGCGTTTAGCACTGCTCGGACGCAGGTCAACAACTTGCAAAGTCAAATTTTCACGACCCAATACAAGCTCCGGGCCACGTTTGAACAACAGGAAATGATCGAGGCCGTGCTTGCGCCAGCCAACCCACCATCAGACGACCAGGAGCAAGCGACATGCCAGCGCATGCAATACCTGCTCGACAACACGTCGAAGCAAATGGCAGAGCTAGCGCGGGAGCTTGCCTACGAGTTCGATGCACTTGTGCTGGCACAAGCACGCCAGGACCAGGCCGCTAATGCCAGATCAAAACGCCACGCAGAGCTGTGCAAATCATGCGTCTAATTGTTATTCTCTCGGCGCTTAATGCCTTGGTATGGGGCGCCTTCTTTACCTTTCATGGCACACAATGGATTCAAAAAGCCCGACCACACTCCAGCTACAACAGATCTTCCGTGATTGGTACAAGTCAAACATTGGGCGTTCTCCCAACACCCAAATGATTGCAATCGCTTCACTGTTTGGCGCTCACTTGCTCAAAAAAGTACAGGAAACTAACAATGACTAACGATTCTTTGATGTACAGCATCAACGAAAGAACACCAACGGCAGCGCACGCCAACGATCAGGGTCTAGTCCTGATGTATGACCCCATTGGTAAGTGGATGTCAGGCCCGTGGGATTGCTTCCAATACCGCAAGGGAGTGACTCATTGGATGATGCTTCCCGATGCACCGCCGGTAACGCAGACACAGGAGGAGCTACACGAGCAGCGCTTCGAGCAATGGCTGGCTGCTTACAGCATTGGCAAAACCCTGACGTTTGAACAGCAGCAGACGGCACACGCTGCATTTATGCGGGGTGCCAGCCATGTCTAGTTGGACACTGCACCAAGCCGCCAAGGTTTCAGAGCAGGTGCGTTATTCAGGCAGCGGCGACGAACGCAAGGCACTGGTCAACCTGCGCCTTTTGTTGCAGCACTTCGGCTATGCAACCAAGCTCGACGACATCACCACCAGCATCGTCGACGAGTACGTTCTCAAGCTGAAGGTTGCAGGCAACAAGCCAGCAACAATCAACAAAAAGCTGGCCATCTTGAAAGGTGTATACACCGACGCCATGCGGCGTGATGGTTGCACCAAGCGGCCACACATACCTTCCCTCAAGGTCACAGCAACCCGCCTGCGTTTCCTGTCTGTTGAAGAAGAGGACGCACTGATCGAGTGGTGCTGCACCGAGAACGAGCTGGCTGTGTGCGAGGTGTTCATCGTGTTGATGGACACAGGCATGCGGGTTAGCGAGTTGTTCCGTGTCATCCCTGCTGATGTGGACCTGCGCCAGAACATCATCAGCGTGTGGAAAACCAAGGCGGACAAGCCACGATCAGTGCCAATGACTGACCGCGTGCATCAAATTGTCGGGCGTCGCATCAGACGTCGCAACCTGAACGGTTCAGTGTTCAGCAACGTGCATCGAGGCCACATGGAATACGTGTGGGACTGCGCCCGCAACGACCTGGGCATGAAAGGCGACGAGCATTGGGTGTTGCACATGCTGCGCCACACCTGCGCGAGTCGACTTGTTCAGCAGGGCGTTGATTTGTACGTGGTGCAAAAGATCTTGGGCCACAAAAGTATTTCTGAGACAGAGAAATACGCACACCTTGCAAACCCACAACTGAGAGATGCCATTGCAAAGCTCGAAGCGGTCAACAGCGGACCAATTGGAGTTGGAGCGAGAGATGCTCACGTTGGGGCGCGACCGGGTTGAGCTGATTGCAAACCGCCACCGCAAGGGGCAGATGGAATCGCTCAGCACCTGGGGCGAGGCGTTAACAGCAACAGGGGTGGATCAATTAGTGATCCATCTCCGTGCTGTGCGGCGGCGCATACAGGCAGGCAAAGCGGGCCAAGCGTTCGCCTTGCTTGCACCCGTAACACACCTTCCACCCCAGCAGGTCGCCGCAACTGCCGTGCGGGTTGTAGTGGACAGCCTCAGTGCCTGTAATACCTTGCACCACGTCGCAGCGGAGGTTGCCGAGAAGCTCTGGATTGAGACCATGCTTGATCGAGCAAGCGCACAAGAGCTGCGCACCTTTAGGCGTGGCCGCAGCAGACGTAAGCATCAGGTCGCTGCTATCAGTCACATGCAGCAAACCGAAAGCTGGCATCCTCGTGAGCGCATGGCGTCGGGTGTCTTTCTTGTAGAACTCATAGCCCGTGAGGTGGGCATCGTCGAGATTGTGGTTGATCGCAGTTACAAGCCGCCACGCCGGGTGGTTGTGCCGACTGACCAGTGCATGGCATGGGTGCAAGACGTCAAGCAGCAGCAGAAGTTGATGACGCCCAGTTATCTGCCAATGCTGGTGCC
>VMHT01104127.1_pt1 | contig 27296 bp, 43 predicted proteins | sample 4693611 | NCBI WGS metagenome assembly VMHT01 (sample SAMN12280063, study PRJNA550983) | marine metagenome | isolation source: seawater sampled from same location over 5 years 0.02-0.2 micron viral filtrate | place: USA: collected off the coast of southern California halfway between the port... ...
TACTGCACAAGGCATCATGCCACAAGTCGCTACACCGGTTGGATTACTTGAGCCACACTATATACAATCAGCTTTGGCTGAATCAATATTAATAAAAGACTCGCCATACATACCAGACTTTGCTCCAATCATAGAAATTATTTATGCACTACTATCAGTTCTACTTATATATGCAGTTATAACTTATATGAATGTTTATGCTGGTGTAATATCAGCATTATTTATAAGTGTGGGCACGATGCTTCTAGGAAAATCACTAATCAGTCAGGGTATGCTAATAGATTTCACTTGGCCCTTAATTATGCAGTTTATAAGTGCTACAACCAGTTTTTATATGAGATTCAAAGAACAATGGAAACTAAGAAAACAAATAAAAGGTCAATTCAGCACATATTTGTCGCCTGATATGGTAGATATTCTTGTAAAAAATCCTGAGATGATGAAATTAGGTGGCGAAAGAAAAGAAATGACATTTTTATTCACCGATATAGTTGGTTTTACACCTATATCCGAGGCCTACATGAAAAAAGACGATCCAGAGGGCCTAGTCGCACTAATAAATACATTTTTAGACCGTATGACAAAGATTTTATTAGAAAATGGTGCAACGATAGATAAATATATGGGTGATTGTATTATGGCATTTTGGAATGCACCTATTGATTGTGAGGACCATGCCAATAAAGCAATAAAATCAGCATTAGAGATTGAATTATTAGCAAAACAGCTAAATGACGAGTATAAAGACTTACCACCAATTGTCTTTGGCACAGGCATCAATACTGGTATATGTATTTGTGGCAATATGGGGTCTGAATCTCGTTTTGATTACTCAGTAATAGGTGATAGTGTAAATTTGGCTGCACGACTTGAAGGCCAAACAAGGAATTACCAAACTCCGGTCATTATTTCTGAGTTTACAGCTAATAAATGTGATTATGCTTTGAAAAAGCTAGATACAATAAAAGTCAAAGGCAAAGAGCAAAAAGTCGGCATATATGCACCAATGTTTGATGGTGGTGTATTAAAGTTAGGTGGACAAAAGTCCTAAAATGGAATAAATTAACCAAATGGGATTTAAGCTATCTATAATCTTGAGTGTTCTGTTAGTTTCTGCCGTTCTCGGATCCGGCCTGTATATTAATTACTTGCATGACCAAATATCACAATTAAAAGCTAATGCGATTGTGTTAGAGACTGAAATACAAGCACAAAATAAAGACATTGAGAAATTAGTTGCTGATGCCAAAGCTACACAAAATAAAGTCAATGAATTGACTAAAAAAAATCAAGAAAGTGTCCGAGAAGTTAATAGACTGCGACAAACATTTGCAAATCACGATATGAATGACTTGGCACTTAATAAACCAACATTAATACAAAACAAAGTAAACAAAGCAACATTGCGTGTCAAAAACACTTTGATTGAATTAACAAATCCGGATCAGTTTGATGAAGAATCTATTAACCCTAGCGACTAGCATAATTTTGATGTCCGGCTGCTCAATGCTGCCAAGTGTTGACCCTGTTGAAGTTGTGCGTGTTGAAAAAAGGCCACCAATGTATCACCCACCATTGCCACAAGAATTACAATTATTAGATATTGATTGGGAAGTCATAAATCCTGAATTAATGAGGCAATATCTGACAGATCTAGAAAATGGCGAAGCACCACAAAATGCTTATTATGCATTGACCGGTAAAGATTATGAAAATCTCTCAATGAATATGGCAGAGTTTACTAGATACATAAAAGACATTTTGGCGATTGTAGAGTATTACAGAAAGTTTGAAGAAGAGCTAGAGGCGACAGAAAAGGATTAATATGCTAATATTTCCACATAAAAAGGGAGGAGATTATGTTAGATTTCTTTGAATGGATAGTGCGTTGGTCACAAATCATACCTTGGTTAGTTATGGGTGCAAGTGCGATTGCTGCAATAACACCTACACCAAAAGATGATGCGTGGATTGGTAAGGCCTATAAAGTGTTGGATTTTATTGCACTTAATATCGGCAAAGCCAAAGATACAGCACAGTCCAAAAATATACTTAAATAATGAGTAGTCCGGAGCCATTTGTTTATAACTGCACTCTTGATAGAGTGATTGATGGTGATACCGTTGATGTTGATATAGATCTTGGCTTCGGTGTTTGGCTCAAAAAACAAAGAGTGCGATTAAATGGGATAGATACACCTGAATCACGCACAAGAGATCTCGCAGAGAAAAAATTAGGCCTTGAAGCAAAAGCAAGGTTACAAGAGTTATGCATAGGAGATTTCAAAGTAAAGTCATTAGGGAAAGGGAAGTATGGTCGCATACTGGGAATCCCATACACACATGAAGGAAAAGATATATGTCAAATGCTTATTGACGAAGGCCATGCAGTTGCTTATGACGGTGGTAAGAAAAAACAATGGGGAGATTACTAAAATGAACACATCAAATGAGGGAATCAGTTTAATTAAGAAATTTGAAGGACTGGAGACAACAGCATACCGTTGCTCAGCAAATGTTCTTACAATTGGGTATGGCCATACAAAAGGAGTGCAAGAAGGCGATGAGTGGAGCGAGGCACACGCAGAGGATGTCCTAAGAGCAGATCTTGTTGAGTTTGAGGGTTATATTCACGACATGGTGAATGTGCCGTTAGAACAATGTCAATTAGATGCTCTTGTTGCATGGTGTTTCAATATCGGCCCTGCAAATGCTAAGTCATCATCAGCAATCAGACTGCTGAACGAAGGAAAATACCAAGAAGTTCCGGCTTCTATGCGATTATGGAATAAAGCGACTGTGAATGGTGAGAAAGTTGTATTGGAAGGATTAGTGCGTAGAAGGAGTGCTGAATCAATGTTATTTATGGGTAAAGACTGGACTGATATCTAATGGCATTAAGTAAAACTCAAAACAAAAGATTAGCCGGTATATTAGCAGTAATGACGAATGATAATGTTCCTTACGAAGCTATTGAAGGCCTAGTCAAAGAGGGTTTTATAGAAAACAAAAACGATGACCTGCAACTAACAGATAAAGGACTAGATGAGAAAAATCGGCTTTGTACTTTAGCCGGACTCAATATCAGTTATACGACTGAAAAATAATTACTTGTAGCTTGAACGGTAGCCGTTGTTATTCTTCGGCTTTTTGTTTGGCTTCATGCCACCTTTATTTACTTTTCTTTTTTTCTTTTTCGGATCTTTTGACCCATGACTTGCACCATACGGCATATCTTTTCTCCTATTTTTTTGGTTATGTGCCATTATTGATGTCGCAATAGCAAAATAACCAGTTGCTATTGTTAATATAACAGGTATTAGGAATTCATGGAAGAACTCTGTCATTTCCACAGAGGGCCACCGTACCAAGCGACCAAACTGTATCTTGTGCCTTTGGTTACACCAGTAACACTATGAGACAAAAAAGAAGGGAAAATAATCATTGAGCCTTGTTCAGATAATTCTTTTGGTGGTGTGGGTGTGTTAGAGAATACCAACTCACCACCTTCGTAATCATTTAATTCACTTAGTTGAACTGTAACACTTAATTTTCTTGCATACATTTCTTTTGTTTGAAACAAATCCATGTGCCAGTCGTAATGACAATTTGTGTCATATTTCGCAATCTGAAACTCAACACAATTCAAATTTATATCAAAGCCAAATATGTGATTGTTTGCTTGGTCAACATATGGGTCAAGCAAACTTTTGAATTTACCCCATAAAGGGTGACCAAAGGGAATACCCATGACCTCACTATCCCTGATGGCAGAAAGTGTATTCCCTTCGGTCTTGGCACGGACAGGCTTTGCGTATAGGCCTATTACTTCTTCACAAACTTCTTTTGTGAAGGGCCTGTCACCCCACCAATAACTTATCATTTATAGTAGCCGTAAACAGTATGAGTTAGATCTCCTCTCTTATCTGTTCTTTGAAAAAATTTATATCCCCATTGTTTACGGAACTGACTCCTACCTTCTTTATCTGACAAATATTTTTCATTGGCCCATTTATACTCGGCATCAAGCATATTTTTCCAACGGTAATAATTATCCTCATAAGACATAGTATCTATGTAGTTAAACTTCGGAAACGGTGCGAATACTTTTTCATCTTTCATATTAATACCTCTCATAAACTTCAAGTCTGCTAGTTTTTACTTTAACCATTTTACCTAGTTCCTCATCATAAAAATATGATAAGCCAAGGCCCTCACGGTAATATTTACTGCCTCTTAGTTTCAAGTGTTTGCTTTCAACAGGGCCGTAGTAAGTACCAAAGATTGTTGTATTTCTGATTCTACAAAAACAACCCATCTCAAGATCTGGATTCTTAGGTGTATTATCAGGGTGTACTGATTTAATGTAAGACATGATTGACCTCCATATTATTTTCTTCAATGTCGCTAATCATTTGTTGCTCAACAACTTGTAAATAAACTTTTAGAAACTCAGGTGCCCAGTTTAATGGTTTTTTATTTGCACGAAGAAAATCTATTGTTCCAAGCAATAACTTTGAACGCACATCAGATATTTCATCTCGCATCTCATGAGCAAAGTCTGACTCAGTTTTATGCCAACTTTTTTGTATATACCATTCTGCACTAGCACGGCATATGTATTGCTCCAAATCTATGAACTCATCTTTATGCCCAATCATGATTCTCTCCCACATCCTTTGAGATAACATAACACGCAATGTTTTCTTTTTGAAGTCTTGCAATCTTGTCATCAACCCAACTTAGGTCTTTTGTTTGCAAACACCAAATCCAACCTTTGTCACCATTTGGTAACTCAAGCCAACGCATAACTCTATAAATCTTCTCGCTCATACCTCTATGCCTCCTGCAACTCTAGCATCCTCGTAGTATTGCATAAGAGTTTTTTCAGGTGCCCAATATTGGTCTCTCTCAATCATTGGCACAGATCCCATACGCATCTCAGTAATTTCTGACAAAGCAACATAACCCAACTCAGGACAACCCATACCAAGGTCGCAAAGACCAAACATAGTGCCGTCCTCGTTAATCTCACTTATAAGCCAAGTGCCCTGTCCGAATGCATTAAACAGCTTCAGATAGGGCCTTCTTGCTTCTTCCGGCTTTTTCAAATTACCGGCACACAGTCTTTCAATATCTTTAGTTATCAATTTCATTACAGCACCTCCACTTTTGTAGGTCTTTCATAGAAGCCAAAGAACTGCTCTCCGTTGGCTCTCGTAACTCTAGCAAGGAACTTTACTTGTGTTCCTTCTAAGTCATCAAGAAGCTGAACTGAATTAGCAACTTTTTTAGGACAAGTACCGTAAACTGTATAACCTTTGTTATCTTTTACAAATATCTTTGTCTGTCTGCCGTAGTAACCTTCAACAACTTTGGCCTTAGTGATAGTGCCTTCAACAAACTGCTTGAAGCCACTTTTTTGTATTGGCTTCATGTTTGCAAGTTCTTTTAGGTAATCATTTCTTATTTGTTGATACTTTTCTGTTTTAACAGCAACATCAGCATCACTAGGGAAATCAGCACAAATCCTAACAAAGAAGTCTATTTGTGCAGGAGTTAGTGACTGTCCATCAATACCTCTTGAATAAATATCTCTGAATGGACCCCAAGCAAAAGTTTTTCTTGCAGCCATACAGTTAATAAACTTAGCAGCATCAACATTAGATATGTCTTGATGTTTCAATATATCCCAGTCAGAAGGATCGCCATCAAGCACATCAAAAAGTTTGTTACGAATCTGGAAGAAACCGTCAACACAGTATTCCTCAACCCATTCAGACATCTCATTAAGAATAACCTCATCAAATCCTTGTGTGGCCAATGTTGAATAGAACTTCTGGATATTGTCTGCCTTTCTGCCTGTTTTTGAAGTGTCATACTGACGCATATCACTTTTCTCACAGATATAGAAATCATCAATAGAATTAGATTTACAGTAATCAATAAAAGTATTGACTGCTTTGGTGTAATCTTTGGAAACATTACGGACATACTGCCACTTACCCATCTGATTGATATATACAGGTGAAGGTGAAGACTCATCCCACCAATACATACAATACATTTTTTGATTAGGTTTTAGTGCGTAGGCACCGTGATTAGGTTTTAGATTTTCATTTTTATTTGTCATATTTACTCCTGTCATAAAAAAAAAGTCAACTCAAGCAACTATTGTCGCTCATTATGTCAAAAAAACAACTGTTTTATTCCGTTTTGGGTTTACCTTATTTCTTCGTAGCAAAGGTCAATCATTTTTTTTATAAGTTCACCGTTCTTGACCATGTAATATTTTCTAAGGGCCGTCAGCTTTTTGTTTGTCTCTGGGTCAATCCTAAATTGGACTGTCTGAGTATTTGGTTTTTTGTTTTCAAAATGTAGTTTCATAAAATCTCCTAGTCTTTATTCTTGTTTTATTTCTAAAATGGCAGATCTGATTCGTCCTCATTCTGCGTACCCTCATATAATCTTTTTGCATATTCTTGTCCGGCAGTTTCATTATCTAAGTAATGGTCATAAAATTTAAACTCATTCCCAAACTTTGTGTGTAATTCTGCATGATGTTTGAAGCATAAAGGAACAGTATGCTCATCACCAGATCGCATACCAAATCCTCTTTTTCTATCCACAGGTTTTAATAAATGGTGCACCTGAACTGGCGATGCACCACAAATCATGCAAGGCAAAGAAGCGACATAAAGCAGATGTGCTTTATTTTCATATCTTCTTTTTTTCTTCATACATGGACTTTATAACATCTTCTAAAAACAATTTCATTCTTTGGCTATTGCCGTCCATGTGGTTTAGTTCGTCATAAACTAACCTGAATGCACGAACAAGATGTGCGACATCCATATCCATAACATTTATCCAAACATCTTTTGACTTTGAGTAGTAAACAAGATGCTCGTCAAACATATCAGACGGTATTGTTTTACCGTCCAATGCGTGTTGTATCTTGAGGGCAGTCTTAACCTTCATGCCTAGAATGGTATATCATCATCACTGAACGGATTGTCCTCACCGTGTACCGGATCCTCTGAATCTTTCTGTTGCAGTTCTTCAGCAGACTCCCAAGGATAAAGTTTGACACCAGTGAATGGTTTGCCGTTAGTAGCGACTTTTTTATAACCATTAAAACGGTATTTCTTACCATCAATTGTTACAGGCCCTTTCAAGTCTGGTGATGTCTCACCTTTTTTCTCATCATTGATATACAAAACACCAACTGATTTACACAGTTCATATTTTACTTTTCTCTCATCACCTTCACCGTCCTCATATTTCAAGATTGAAAAATAACCTAACTGGCCGTCAAGTTTTATCTTTCCCTTACGAGGCACAGTTACTTTTGTCTCTTGAAAAAGAGTACCGTCACCATCATTGTGTTCAAATGAATCACTCATAAAAATTTTCTCCTTAATTCTTCTGCATTACATACTGCAGATAATTTATATTCCCAACCGGCTGAGCCTTCAACCTTCCTACCGTCAACAACTTCAATGCTCATATCAAGAGGAAGACTGAACTTCAACCTACTATCATAGTGCCTAATCTCTCGGATCGCAGCAGAGATAGAGGTGTGGTCATAAGTCCGACCAACTTTTTCCTCTATTTCTTGGTTAAGATCTTGAAACTTCCACCACTTACCATTTAAGAAACATATGAAAACATAATCTCTTAATGAACTAGGTTTGCTCATAGATCGTCAAGTTCGTATGCATCTACGACTTTTTGTAATGTCTCTTTGTTAGGATCCTCATCTTCCAAAGCATTCATTACTTTCTTTATCTCATCTTTGTTAGCATTGTAATGCTCTTGACAAGACTTTTCTTTTGGTTTGCTCAAGACAGTTCGTAATGTTTCTATATATCCTTCAATAGTCTGATTAGTAGCTACTTTTGCACCTGTCGGACTAAGCAAAACATAAGTCATTTCTGGTGCCTTAGTCTTATTGTTTACGGCATTATCTACTTCAAAACTAGAAGCAAACTCACCACCACTTAGACCAAGAGAAGCCAATGCACGACCTATTGCAGATGTTTCACAGTTTTCTATGGCAGAGGTTTTATTAATCATATTGGCACCTCTGAACTCCTCAGCATAACCGTTAGCAACTTCTCTCCACATACCGTCTTGATAAACAGTAATGGAAGCAGACATGACGACTCTTTCAAGGTCATTAAAAATAATCTCAGTCTTGATGTTAGCATCAGTACCGAAATGTTTACGAAGCAAATCACATCTTGTTGCAACTTGCGTATATAGTTTGCCCTTGACATTAACTTTGTCATTTTTAGGCAGTTTTGATAACTCAGTTATCGCATCATTCAATCTATTCATTATTACTCCAAATAGTTTTAGCAAATTCTTTTTCTTCATCAGACCACATCCATGAATCTAGATTAGGAAAATACAATTGTGCTATTTCATTCTTATCACCTAATTGTAATACTCGTTCTATTGCTCGTGCACTACGCATTAGGTCTTTAAAATGGCTATCAGTATCTTCAACCACAACAGATTTCACTTCTTGCTTTCTTGTTGTTACACAAATGTAATCAACAATAGGCAGACTGTCCTCTGCTTTGGCATAAAGACTTAATTGCCGTTTCACCGTGTTTGGCACTTCTGAGGGTATGCGACCAACGGTCTTTATATCTCTCACAATGCCATCATATTGAAGGTCAATATATCCGAGCATAGGCACGGACATACCAACATCCAACAAGATCTCTTTTTGGTATTCTTTTGGCATACCAAGTGTTTCGTAAAACTCAACTGCAGTTTTTAAATATTGTGGAACAAGATGTCGTTCCTTTGAGCATTTATCGTCATGTGGGTCTATATTGTTATGCTCTGTCAGACCTTTGAATCTACGCATAGCAAGATCTGTGCATTTCTTTAGGTTTGGCTTTTCTGATTGTAGGTAAATACCAGTAGCTTCATCAACAACCGTGCCTCGCCATGCAGCCGGTCCAGACTTTGTTTTCATACCAAATAAATACTTTGCTACCCATCTTGCAGGATCGGTAATAAAAGTATTACAACTAGAAACGGATAGATGTTTTATCCCATGTTCAGCAAAAATATCATTTTTCATATGTCACCTCTATATGTCATTGCATTGTCAATCAAGTGTTATTATAATTCCGTAAAGGAATAAAAAAAAGCGAGGGGGTTTATAGGCCCTATGGTGAAAAGGGACCAAAGGTACCAAATGAAGCTAAGAGAATATTTAAAACAGGAACAGATGACACAATACGCATTTATTGAGTTGATTGAGATGGCGACTGGTAAAACTGTTCCACAAGGCACTTTAGCAAAATGGATTTTAGATGTGCGTGTGCCTAGAAAGAATGACATGGAAATGTTATTCAGAGTTACTGACGGCAAAGTTCAGCCAAATGATTTTTATAATTTAAAGGAGTAGATATGGCATTTAAAGTAGTATTGCAAAACATCAATGATTTAATTGAGTACGAAGATAACCCAAGAAAAAATGAGGAAGCAGTTAGCAAAGTAGCTGACAGTATTAATACTTTTGGATTTAAAACACCAATTGTTGTTGATGAGGATAATATTATTCTTGCCGGTCATACCAGATTGAAAGCAGCAAAGTTATTAGGCATGAAAAAAGTTCCTGTTCATGTAGCATCAGATCTGAGTGAAGAACAAAAAAGAGCATATCGTATTATGGATAATAAGTCAGGTGAGGCAGCAGATTGGGATAATGATTTATTGTCAAAAGAGTTTCAGAATCTTGCAGAAACAGATTTTGATATGATGATGACTGGTTTTGGTGAGAGTGAGATACAAAAGCTAACAAGCGACATTTTAGAGTTTGAGCCTGCAGCTAACGCAAACTTTGACGAGAACTTTGCTTCACTTGATGATGTTCAACAAAGTAATGTTCGTATGGTAAACTTATTCCTGAATACTGAGACTGAGCCTGTATTTCAAGAGATGGTCGGATCGCTAAAAGAAAAATGGGCCCAAGAAAATTTAACAGATACAGTATATGAGGCAATAAAGCGATGTTATGAAAACACTAACACTTAAACCAAAATACAGTTTTGAGGAAGCAAAGAAACGGTCAGGTGAATGGATTACTGAAGATGATTTCAGTATATTGATTGAGGAAGATTGCGATGCTTATGATGAAGAAGGCAACCCACTTTTCTTTTTTAGAAAGAATGCCATACCAACCAATCTATGTCGTGATGCTTACTATGTGCTTCGTCATGCAGCCACTCCTACAAACAATAGAGGTGCAGCCGGTGGCATCATATCTGATGAAACAAAAAAAGATTGGGATATCGGAGACATCACAAAAGTCAGAGTAAAACTGCTTAAGAAAGATGGCACACTTTCCAATACCAATAGAGCCAATACGGTCAACTCAGGCATTGTAGGATATTTTGACAGAAATGTTAGATTTCCGTATTGCAGACAAACAGCATGGACTGAAAAAAACTTTGACCAGTTTAGAGACGCATATCCATATATTAAATACATAGACAAACTTTTTGAAGAAGCCTGTCCGGAAAGATACCGTGCACAGAAAGCTATGGCAGATAAAACATCCGATGATTTTGTTATTGGTGATACGGCTTTCACAACTGTGACAGTAAATAAAAATTTCAGGACTGCACTTCATACTGATGCAGGAGATTACAAAGGTGGACTGGGTAATTTAGCAGTATTGGAGGCCGGTAAGTATGAGGGTGGTTATACAGCCATACCAAGATATGATGTTGGCTTCAATGTTAGATCTGGAGATGTCTGTTTCTTTAATGTGCATGAGTTTCATGGCAATACAGAACTAAAATCAAAACTTGCCTATGAAAGAATCAGTATTGTGTGTTATTACCGTGAGAATATGTTTCATTGTCTTGATGCCGAGAAGGAGTTTGAACGAGCAAAGGCGAGAGAGAAAGGTGATGCATTAACTTAATTTATGGGTAAAAATAGAAATCTTAAACATCATAATGATTGGCAAACACCACCAGAGTTTTATGAGCAGTTAGATAAAGAGTTCAATTTTGATTTTGACCCATGTCCGTTACACGCAGACTTTGATGGACTTACAATAGAATGGGGACAAAGAAACTTTATCAATCCACCATATAGTCGTAAACTCAAAGAGGCTTTTGTAAAAAAAGGCATTCAAGAATCTAAGTTTGGCAAGTTATGTGTATTCATTCTGCCTGTAAGCACAAGCACAGAGTTATTTCATGATTATATTCAACCTAATGCTAAAGATATTAGATTTGTGCGTGGCCGTTTGAAGTTTAAAGGTTTAAATGGATCCGGTCATATAGAGACCAAAGGTACTGGTATGCATGATTCTATGATTGTTATATTCGGAGAATGATATGTGTGCAGTAATAGGTTTACATAGCAATGATTTCTTAGATATGAATATGCTTCGCAGTGTATTAGACCAGTCTATGATTAGAGGTAAACACGCAACAGGTATTGCTTACATAGATGACGGACTTATCAAGTGGAAGATACTCCCAACTCATGCAAAAGATTTCGTATTACCTGATATACAAACGAAACAATTGATTGCTCATTGTCGTTATAGCACTTCCGATTTGGACTGGAATCAGCCAATGTATAGTCAAGAGCATCAGGTAGCACTTGTTCACAACGGAGTCATCACACAAGCATCTCCTGAATCTTGGCCTGAGACTTATGGTTATGACTTTGCCACAAAATGCGATAGTGAGATTGCTATGCGTATGTGGATAGATGATAAACACCCACTTGAGTTAGGTGAGGATAGTTCCATGTCCTGTGTAGTATTAGACAATAGAGCTAACAAACCTTATATGCATTTTTTTAGAAACAACCAACGACCTTTATATTATGCCGTGCAATCAAACACAACAATAGTTGCATCAACAAGAGATATTATGATGAGATCTGGCATCACTCCTGACACAATCAGAAAAACTGATATGTGCAAGTCTTATAAAATCTCTGACGCACAAATTACTTATTCGGAGATTAATCTTGCCACTGAAGACTTACAATGAAGAACAGATAGCAGAACTGCTCTCAAAACAACCAGAGGGCCGTTACACTAAGTTTTTTAGACAGGCCCATAGTCTTTGGACTAGATTTAAAAATTACTCTAAGAATCCACCATTTGTTTATTTTGATAAAGGCCGTGAGGTTGCACTTATTTATTCAACATTAAGCAAAAAAACTGGTTATACAAACCTGTATGAGATTTTTACTCTTGAAGGCCAGTCTGGTAGAGGATATGGAAGTATTATTTGGGCAATATGGCAAACTCAAATGTGGGCATCAGGTGCAGAAAGAATGAAACTATCATGCACACCAGACTCAATAGGATTTCACATGAAGAACGGTCTAGTATTTTGGTCAGTTGATAAGTCTGGAAGTTTAAGGTCAGACCAACCAATTATGCAAGATGTTCAAAAACAAAAGATATTTAGAGAAAAAGCAATCACAGATCCAAGTATTGCACTGCCATCACAGAAAGTTCGTGACAGATTAAAGAAAGAAGATATTGAAAACTTAGATTTATCACAGAAAAAACTTATACAAACTTACGAGGCAATACAAAAGACAGGTGATTTTTGGTTGCGTAAACATTTATGAAAGACCTAAGACATAAAGACAGTAGAAAAGATGCATTCATAGAATGGGCCTGTTGGTCTTTAACTTACAAAGATTGCGATCCGGCTCTTTGGTTGCTCAATTATTTGTTTGATAGATATGAACATAATCTTGAGCAAAAATATTGGATTGCTTGGATATATGGAACGACATATCACTTACCAACAGCATGGATTATATGGAATGAGTTTCCAGACTTTGAGTTGGTTGATTTAGATCGTATTAAAGATTGGAATGATAAAAACTATAAAAGACTAAGATACCAAACAGATACAAAGTGGAATAAAGGTCATTTACCGGCACAATACGAGAGTTATCACAAATGGGTGCATTATAAGAATCCAACAGGTAAACAAAGAGATAAATTTAGCAAGTTCACATCTTTTGCAGATGCTTGGAATAATATTGCAACATTACACAAGTTTGGAAGATACAGCACATGGTTTTATATGCAAACTTTAAAAGATTGTGTTGGTGTTCCGTTTGAGCCGTCAAATTTACTCCTGAGTGATTATTCAGGATCCAGAAGCCACAGAAATGGTTTATGTTTTGCTATGGGCCTAGATGAATGGGTTGACAAAAAGTTATCAAGTCCGAATATAAGATTATTAGAAATGTATGGTTATCAATTGAGAGATGAGATAAACAGAAAAGGTTTTGATATGGATTTTTATGAAATGGAAACTCTTTTGTGTAGTTTCAAAAAGATATTCAGGACAAGTCATGGCCGTTATCTTGGCTATTATTTAGACAGACAAGCAGAAGAAATAAGTAAAGTTGAGGCTGATGGTTGGGCCGGTATAGATTGGGAAGTGTTTTGGGATGGCAGAAACGAAACATTGGAAAAGAAACTTTCAACAAGCAAAACAATACGCAAAGATTTATACACACATTTTTTAGATAAAGGTAATTTGAATTATGGCACGGTATAAAGCAGTAGCAATTGGTGGTGTTCCGGCCACAGGCAAATCAACACTTATGAAACAAATAATATCTACAAAAGGCACAAAAAGTCTGACCTCTTGGAAATATGGATTGATCAATGGTTATTTGTTAGATGATGTTTGTGTCATAGGAACTTATCCTGCTAACGAGACTTTTGGTGGTACGGATCGTCTATCAATGGCATCACCAGTAGATATGATGAAGTTTATGGATTTTAATAAATATAGTTTTATCTTTGAGGGTGACAGATTGTTCACAAAGAAAATACTTACCAAAGCAAGTAAGTTGTTTGATTTAAAAATTATCATATTAGAGCAATCTGATGAGACATTAAAAGAAAGACATATATTGCGTGGCGACACACAATCAGAGAAGTTTTTAAAGGGCCGTAAAACAAAGATACAAAATATCAAAGAAGATGAGGCAGTCAAAGATTTAATACAGTTATATACACTTGAGGAATTCAAAGACACTGACCACCTCACAAAAGAAATTATCAGTTATCTTTGGTGAAGTCAATAGCATCCCAATCTCCAATACTTTCAAATGGTTTGAACTTCTTTGTCTCTAAATCATATATAAACTTGGCTTGACCTATTTGCCCATACAAATCTTGCTCTCTGATTTTTCTAGTTATGACTGATGTTGTTTCATCACCACCGTTTGTTGGATCTGAGAAATTTCTGTGAACAGTCAAAACTGCATCAGCCTGATTATGCCAATGAGCAGCACCACTTATGTCGTATGCAGTAGGTGGCTGATATGTGCCTTTATCAGTCTTGGGTAGTTTGGTTGGGTGTGCTACAACCCAAAACACAATCTCATATATTTTTGTAAATCTTTTACAAGTTGAAATAAAGTCTCTTATGTGTTCATCTTCTCTTGCATTACCAGATCGTTTTGCATCAACCTCATTGTATGGGTCTATGATTATACCATCTATCCCATATTTGAATATTGCACTCTTAGCAACTTTTAATATGAAATCAAGATTTGGTACTGCTTCTTTTGCTTCAATAAAATAAAAATGATTATGTATAAACTTCAATCCCTTTATCAACTCATCTTTGCTGATGCGTTCATCTAAATTCACATCAAAAGGTTTACCAATATACATTTGCAACAATCTTCTTATGTGCATTGATGTTGAATGCTCAGGTGAATATATAGCAAATCTCCAACCGTGTTTTTCTGCAAGAAGTAGCAGTACTTGGTCAAGAAATAAACTCTTACCATGATTTGGAATACCAGTAACTACATGAAATGTGCCTTTAAGTATTTTATATAAGTTATCAAGACCTTTGAGACCTATCTCATACGGCTTTTCATAATTGCCTTCATACAGATCTTGTATTTGGTCCCAATAATCATTTGCAGTATAAAGGCCATCAACAGGATATGGTTTACAGTTATCAACAACCTCTTTAAGAGTTACGGCACCATGTTTTGTTAGAACTTCATTAGCATCTTTGCAACCTTCCGGCAAAGAAACATACCAACATAGGTCTTTACCAAACCTATGCAATAACTCTTTATGTAATGCACGACCACTAGAATCATTGTCAGTAAATATAATTACTTTCTTGGCAACCAACGGACATTGTTTCAATGGCTCAAACCGTGCATCATCTTTAGCAAATTTGGCTTCTTTCGGTGCACCATTAGGGAGAGTAGTACCATTTTTGAAACCAACTTCTGCTAAAGACAATACATCCATTTCACCCTCAACAAATATGACAGTATCTTCTTTATAAATATTGTCATAGTTATACAAGGTTGGTCTGGTGTTTGGACTTTGTTTGAATTTCTTGTCCGGTGTTCTGAATTTTATATTAGCCAGATTTGATGACTTATCATAATAAGGAAAAGCAATCCAACTGTTCTCACTATATATCTTAAACAGATCTACTGTGTTTTTTGATATGCCTCTTTTCTTAAAAAACTCATACATAGAATCTTTTTTGACTGGCTTAACATTTTGTGTAGGCCGAGCATATTCTTTTTTCTTTTCGTATGGTTTGTAAATCCCATAACTGTCAGACCAAACACCTTTGTAGCCACAATGATGACAGTTCCACAAAGCCGTATCAGATTTAATTGTAAGGCTCAACGGATTGTCGTGAGGCTTGTGAGGTGGTTGACATTGAGGACATTTCAACTTTTGACTGCCCTTAGATGTATCGTAATTCTTAATTCCTTCGGAATCTAATTTCTTTTGTAATTCATAACTCATAATTATCCTTGTAAAAATCCTTTATCATTCGTTGTATCTTTTGGTGGGACAAATTTTAAAAACTCTTCCCATCTTCTTCCATTCAGCCAAGTAGTTGCATGAGGAATAAATTTATCCTCTGTCTTATTTATTTCGCAGATCCTCGCATAATTTATACAAGCCGTTTGTATCTTTAATGCAGATTCTATCTTTATGGCTTTTTGAAAGGCCTTTGCACTTGCATACTTTCCAACCTTCCTTGGATAATCAGACCAAAATGTTGTGAAGTCTTTTGAATATAAAGTTTTTGTATCTTCTTTAGTATTAACAGGTTGCGTAACGGTATGCTTCACCGTGTCCTGCACCCTAGAGGTTTTTGCACCCATATCCAAAAGTAATGTGTAACGGTTAGATGTATAACCACCATTCGCAGTTTTGCGATGTTCAATAGATAACAAACCAAGAGCCTCAAACTCTTTTATAGTTCTTTGCACTCCTTTAGTATCTTTTAGGCCCACCATATCTGCTATATGTCTATGTGATGGATAGCATTGATTCTTTTCATCAGCATAATTACATAACAGTAACAATATAAGTTTTTTTGTAGGCGACAGGCCATTAACTTGCCAACCGGCATGAAACATTTGCACAGACATAATTATTTGTGCTTAGTTTTTTTCTTTTTCTTTGGATTCTTGAAACCTACTGTCTCAACAATCAAATGGTCTTTCATCCACTTATCTGAGACACCGTCTCTTTTGAGTGCATTGTATAACGCATTTTTAAAATCATCTGATTTACTCATAATTCCTCCTTATTGAATATGTATTAATCATAGGCGACTTATCTCCCTTATGCTAATAATCTCATCTTCATAAATAATATTATCAGCACAATAGCGATTTAGTCTTTGATAAAGTTCAAGCAGATCTGAAACAATCATAAACACATGGTCTTGTCTTTGCTCTTTGGCCCACTTGCCGTCACTACGAAAAGTTATCATATATTTATTCATACTGCTCTCCGAAAAGTTTTTTATTAAACTCATCAACAGGCATTTCATCAATGATTAATCTTTCGTTACTATCTAAAACATTATTGATAACGATTTCGTCTGTAACTATTGTCCATTGCGAATTATCAACAGACTCATCTTTAAGAAGTGGTGCTGTCCATAAAGCATCATAATAACCATCTACAGTTTCCATAATGTAAGCGTTTCCTTCATATAAAGATACTGTGTATATTTCGTATTTGTTTTGATTTGTTTTATTCATTTTTACTCCAAAAAAAATTCAACTCAAGGAGTCATTATGTGCCAACCAAGATAGAAAGCAATAAAAAACTATCCCTATACGGAATAAATTATGCTAATATCTTTGGTAAACCTTGAATACATTGCATTTTATGTAAAAATAATCTGGGAAAAAATGGGAATACATGAATAAAAAAACTTCAAAACTAAGAAAACTAACACCAAAAATAAAAGATGACATCAGGCAAAGTTTTGTTTATGGCATAGATAACGAAGGTGTAAAAGAGTACCCAACTTTAGATGCATTAATAAAGAAACACAAAGTAGCAAAGTCAAGTTTATACAGATTAGCACAAACAGAAAAATGGAAGTTTCAAAGAGATGACCACCAAAGATCGTTTGAGCAAGAGATAGAAAAACAAAGGGTGCAAAGAAGGGTTGAAGAATCAATAGGTTTTGATAACAGCTCAATAAATTTAGCAAAAGGCATTTATAGCACAGTCGCAAAGATGCTTACAGAAAATACGAACAGATTGAATAGAGGCCAGTTAGGTATGCCTGCAGCACAGTTGCGTAGCTTAGTTTCAGCAGCATCTATTGCACAACGGATTGCTAAACTAGCACTTGGAGAATCAACGGAGAATATTAATGCCAACATCAAAGACGACACTGCCTTCAGAGATGCTATGGAAATCTTGGACGAGTATGCAAGAGCCAAGTCAAGCAGCAACGACATTACTTTACAGTAATTGGATTAATACAGCACGAAGCAAACAGATCGCACCAAGCAAAGATTTTTTTATATGGCTTATATTGGCCGGTAGAGGTTGGGGAAAAACAAGAACAGGTGCACAAGATATTGCCCTCTATGCACTACGCAATCCCAATGTTAATTGTGCAGTTGTAGCACCAACGCATGGAGACTTGAGGAGAGTATGTTTTGGAGGCCCATCAGGTCTTATGTCAATAATCCCAGAAGAATGTTTAGACGCAAAAAAGCAGAAAGGTTATTCATCATCATTAAATGAAATCAGATTAAACAACGGCTCCAAGATTATAGGATTTGCAGCACAAGAGCCGGATAGGTTAAGAGGACCACAGTTTCACCGTGCATGGTGTGATGAGTTAGCCGTGTGGAGATACCCAGAAGCATTTGACCAACTTATGTTTGGTTTGAGGCTTGGTGATAAACCACAATGTATCATCACAACAACACCAAAGCCAACAAAGATAATAAAAGATCTAATCGGAAGGGAAGATTGCATAACATATCGTGGTAGCACATTTGAGAATGTTGAGAATCTTGCTGAGTCAGCACTTGATATGCTTAAAGAGAAATACGAGGGAACAAACTTAGGCCGTCAGGAATTGTTTGCAGAAATAATAGATTCAGTAGAGGGTGCATTGTGGAATAGTGAACTCATTGAAGAAGCAAGAATGTCAGAAGATACAGACCAAGAACTCAAACAAATAGTAGTCAGCATAGATCCGGCAGTCACCAATAATCCTAACAGTGATGAGACTGGCATACTGGTAGTTGGAAAAGACCACAAAAACGAGTATTATGTACTTGACGACCTGTCTGATCGGTATAGTCCAGACGGATGGGCAAGGAAAGCAATCAATGCATATTATGATTGGAATGCTGACCGTATCGTTGCTGAGGTAAACAACGGTGGGGATTTAGTGGAACGGTTATTAAGAAGCATAGATGTCAATATTCCTTATCGTGCAGTGAGAGCCAGTAGAGGTAAGATTATCAGGGCCGAGCCGATAAGTGCTTTATACGAGCAAAGGAAAGTGCATCACATTGGGAGTTTTCCTGAGTTAGAAAGTCAAATGTGTTCTTTTACAGGAGAATCAAACCAGTCGTCACCAGACCGTCTTGATGCTTTAGTTTGGGGTTTAGCTGAACTAAGCAAATCAAGAGGAGAAGTAAATTGGAGAGTTAGCTGATGGCACAAAGAAAGAATTTTTTTCAAAGACTGTTTGGAACACAAGATGTCCCAATAAGAAAACAAGAATCAATGATGGGCTACTTCGGTATGCCCACAGGTAAATCAAGAGACTACGACTATCACGATCTTGCTGATGAAGGATATTTGCAGAATGCGATTGTTTACAGATGCGTAAACGAAATATCAAAAGGTGCATCAGCAGTACCAATACAAATTTATGCAGGTGATGAATTATTAGAAAGACATCCACTTATAGATTTGATGGCAAGACCAAACCCACTACAATCAAGAAGTGAGTTCATATCATCTTTGTCAGGCTTCTTACTGCTTTCTGGTAACTGTTATATATTGAAAACAGGCAATGCAGGACCACCACAAGAGTTACATTTTTTAAGACCAGACCGTGTTGAGATAAATGCATCACGAAACAAAACAATACCTGATTCATACGACTATAAGATTAATGGCAAAGTATCAGCTAAATATCCTGTGGACCCAGAGACAGGTAAAAGTGATGTTAAACAAATCAAGTTATGGAATCCAATAGATGATTATTACGGTGCATCACCATTGTTTGCAGCAGCAGTAGAAGTTGACCAACACAACCTTGCTTCAAACCACAATATCAATTTGCTCTCTAATGGTGCAAGGCCTAGTGGTGCAGTTGTATTCAAACCAAGAGACGACCAAGGATTTGATGTAAGTTTATCTGAATCTCAAAGACAGCAATTGCTAACAGATCTTAACAACAGATTTACAGGCTCACACAATGCAGGAAGACCTTTATTACTTGAAGGTGATTTTGATTGGAAAGAAATGTCATTAAGTCCAAAGGATATGGATTTCATAAACCTTAAACACATGGCAGCAACAGACATAGCATTATGTTTTGGTGTTCCAAGCCAGTTAGTTGGTGTGCCTGATGCACAAACATATGCAAATGTGGCAGAAGCAAGATTGGCATTGTATGAAGAAACTATTATCCCACACCTTAAACAAATAGAATCAGACTTCAATGAGTGGTTAGTGCCTATGTATGGTGAAGGATTAGAGATGCGTTTTGATGTTGATTCTATACCGGCCCTAGCTGAAAGAAAAAGAAGAACATTTGAAAACATGGTCCAAGCAGTAAACATGGGTATTCTTAGTAGAAACGAGGCAAGAGAAGAAATAGGAAGGAGTCCAGTTGATGGTGGTGATGACTTATATATTTCGGCAGCACTTATTCCTATTGGTGATACAGATGTGCCGGAGCCAGAAGATCCATTATCACCAGAAGAAGTGCCAGACCTAGAAGAAGGCATGGACCAACCAGAAGCAGAAGAAGATATTGATGAGGCCATGTTTGAAGACGAGGGTGACTGGTTTGAAGATGCAATCAAAGCAATATCAGATATTGACCTAACACCAACAGACAGTATGAAGAACGAAGCACAAAGAGGTCTTGACTGGAGAAAAGAATATGGCAGAGGTGGAACACAGGTTGGTCTTGCGAGAGCAAACCAGTTGATACGCAAAGAAAGATTGTCGCCTGACACAGTATTGAGAATGTATAGCTTTTTCTCTAGACATGAAGTGGATAAGGAAGGCAGAGGATTCAGACCAAGCCAAGAGGGTTATCCAAGCAATGGTAGGATTGCGTGGGCCTTGTGGGGTGGTGATGCCGGTTTTAGTTGGTCAACAAGAAAGCGAAACCAAATAATGACAGAAAGGGATAAACAATATGAAGGTTTAGCCACAAAGAAAGTTACTGGTAAAGTTAGGGAAGGACTGTCAAACAAAGTTAAAGAACATAATGAGAAATATGGTGACAGTAAAACAAAACGAGTAACATTAAGAATGCTTGAGGCAGTATTTCGTAGAGGAGTGGGTGCGTACAATACGAACAGATCTTCGGTACGGCCCTCAGTGATAGCACAAGGTGGAAGTGACAGGTGGGCATATGCTCGTGTTAATTCTTTCTTAAGTGCATTGAGAACAGGCAGATTCAGAGGTGGTAAACATGACACAGATTTATTCCCAAAAGGTCACCCACTCAGTAGCAAGTAAAGAATCTCATACAATACGGAGAAGGGTAAACACTGCAAGAGAAGCAAGAATACTTTTGCGTATAAAAAATAATCTTGAAAGAAGATTTGCCAAAAGAGTTTATGCAGTCATGCGGAAACAAGTCGGTGCATCTATGTTTCTGTATCGTGAGTTCGGAAGGTTTGAAGTTTCAGAGTTTGCAAGAAGAATGCAAGATGATTTCCAACCACTTATAGAACAACACTTCAAAAGAGTTTATAGAACTATCTTTGAGTTCAACGAAAACAAATACAATACTAACAATCAAAAACAAGAAGCAGAAGCATTTATATTCGGAAGGGCAAGAGACTTTGAAGAATTAGTTGCAGAATATTACAACTCAAGAAATCTTATTCTTGCCGGTGTATCAATCAATATTGCCAATCGTATAAGCAGAGACATAGACAGACTGCGAGTTGAAGGTTTGTCTATTGACCAGATAGCAAGAGAGATCGCTACAAAATATAGATTCTTAACGAGAGCAAGAGCCAATATGATTGCAAGAACTGAAACACATAATGCAGCCGGACTTGCAAACCATAGGTATCACGGTATATTGCAAGAAGATACTGGTATTCAAATGATGAAGAAGTGGGTGCCAGTCAATGATTTAAGAGTTAGAGATGCACACGGAGAAATGGCAAATAAACCTGCAATACCAATGGACGAGCCGTTTGAAGTCGGTGGTAAGTTAATGCAACATGTAGGGGATCCTAACGGTGGACCAGAAAATGTGATAAATTGTAGGTGTAGCATTGTTTATGTTGATGCTAGAGATATGGACTGAATTGTTGCATTGATATACCATATATGGAATAATTTTAAAAAAATGGAGAATCTTTATGAGTGATTTGAAATCAGCACTAGAAAAAGTGCAAGAACTTGTGGATTCCCAAAGTGAACACTCACCTTCAATGGAAGATCCAAAACTGGATAACGAGGAAAGTAAAGCAAGGATAAGACGAGATGTGTTCACCACAGAAGCAGAAGCATTAGCAAGAGCAGAGGTGATTGGTTGTGAGGGTACACATACTCACGACGAGAACGGCAACAAAGTTTTTATGCCGTGTAGCACACACCAAGAATACAGAGACAAGACAGGCCGTGATGTCAGATCCGAGCCTGAGTCCATGACAGAAGATGTCAAAGCCGAATATAAAGCAATAGAAGAAGATGAGAGCAAAGAGTATGGCACCTTTGAGGGATATGGCTCAGTCTTTGGAAATACAGATCTTGGTAATGATGTTATACAAAAAGGTGCATTCACAAAATCACTAACAGATTTCAGGACGGCAGACAATGTCAAACTGCTATATCAACATAAGTCAGATATGCCTATTGGTAAGTTTGATGAAATATATGAGGACAGTAAGGGCCTCGTTGTAAGAGGCAGACTGGCTCTTAAAACACAAGCCGGTAAAGAAGCATATGAACTAATGAAGATGGGTGCACTTGATGGCCTGTCTATTGGTTTTAAAGTAGATCAGAAGTCTGTGTCCTATGAAAAAGATACAAACAGAAGAATAATTAAAGAAGTCAAACTGATGGAAGTGTCCTTAGTAACTTTTCCTATGAATCCACGGGCAACCGTGCGACAGGTCAAGGGCGAAGATATTACTGTCAGAGAGTGGGAAAAAGGTTTGCGAGATGCTTTCCAATTATCTCGGTCTGAAGCAAAAATCGCTGCAACTGCAGTGTTCAAGTCTTTTGATGAGCGAGAGGCTCATATAGATTCAGAGGTCGTAGATGCGATTAAGGTATTAACTAATAAATTTAAACTTTAAGGAGTGTAATTATGTCGGAAGATGTAAAGACAGTTGTTAATGAAGTCGCACAGGCTTTTGACGAGTTCAAAAAGGTCAATGACGAAAGACTTGACAACATAGAAAAAGGTTTATCAACAGCTGATACTGACTCAAAATTGGATAAGATTGAAGCAAAACTACAATCATTAGAAGATGTTAAGTCAGAGATTGAAGCTAAAGATGAATCAAACGCAAAACTTGAAGAAAGACTAATATCGGTAGAAAAAATGGTCTCAAGACCAGAAGCCGGTTTAGATGCTCCTCAAGTGGATACAGTCGTTAAGGCATTTGACGCATGGTGTCGTAAAGGTGATAAGGCCCTTACAGATCCAGAGATTGTCAAAGCATTAACAGTAAGTAATGACGCTACTGGTGGTTACCTAGCACCACCTGAGTATGTAAGAGAAATGATTAAAGATATTACTGAAATATCTCCAATCAGATCTATTGCCAGAGTTAGAAATACTTCTAGCAAGTCTGTGCAATTTCCAAAGAAAGTTGGAACATTTGCTGCTCAGTGGGTTGGTGAAACCGGAACAAGAAGCGAAACAACTGGATATCAAGTTGGTTTAGAAGAAATCCCTGCACACGAGCATTACGCAGAAGTGCATATTTCTGAGGCAAACTTAGAAGATTCAGTATTTAACCTAGAAGCTGAAATGCAGTCTGAGTTTGCAGAGCAATTTGCAAAGGCAGAAGGAACTGCATTTGTAAGTGGTAATAGTGTAAACAAGCCAGAAGGACTTTTGCAGAACAGTAGTGTCTCAGAAGTTAATTCAGGAAGTGCTAGTGCACTAACTGCTGACGGTCTGATTTCATTGGTACATTCAATCAAATCAGAATATGGTAGAAATGGTACTTTTATTTTCAACAGAAACACATTAGCTGAAATCAGAAAATTAAAAGATACTGCCGGACAATATGTATTCCAAGCTGGAATGTCATTACAAGCCGGTGTGCCAAATACCATTCTTGGTTATCCGTATGTAGAAGTAACAGATATGCCTGCAATTGCCGGTAATGCATTCCCAGTAATGTTTGGTGATTTCAGAAGAGCATATTTGATTATTGATAGAGTAGCTTTATCAGTGCTTCGTGACCCATTCACAGTTGCTAATAACGGTAATGTAAAATACCTAGCAAGAAGAAGAGTTGGTGGTCAAGTGGTACAAGCTGAAGCAATCGTTAAACAAAAAATCGCAAGTTAAGGTAGGTGAATAATGAAAGATTTAGCAAATAATATCAAAATGGTTCAATCACTTGCTCCTGCAGTTGTCAGTTCTGACACAAATGGATCCGGTGTGGACTTACTTGGATTTGAGTCAGCTTCAATTGTTGTTGATACAGGTGCAGAAGGTGTAACACTTTCTTCATCAGTCAAGATTGATTTCAAACTTGAAGAATCAGACGACGATAGCACATATACTGCAGTCACAAGTAATGACTCAGTATCAGACGGTGCAGTTGATTCAAACGGTATATTCTTAACATTAGATGACAATGCAGAGTCACCGCAGATAATGACCATAGGTTATCTCGGTAGCAAAAGGTATATAAGAGTTGTGGCAGATCTAACAGGGTCTCACTCAACAGGTACCGCAATGTCAGCATCTGTTATTTTAAGTCATGCCAGACATAGTTCTGATGCATCTTCAAATTCAGATAGATAATTGTTATGTTTTGGGGTGGTTTAGGCCACCCCACTTTTAAGGTAAAAAATTATGGCAAAGAAATATAAAATTATAATTCCTAAACCGGCTACTGCTGATGCATTGGGATCCGAAGTCAAATTATATGAAGTTGATGAAATAGTTGATGCTTCTGAGGATTGGCAAGAAGAAAACATGAAAACATTCGTAGAGAACGGTTGGGCAATGGAAGTCAAAGTAGATTCAATAGAAGAAACTGTTGATATGGAAGGCGAAGTCAAAGAGGCCGAAGAAGAGCCTGTAAGAGCAAGAAATGAGAAGGGCCAACTTGTTGGCGACGATCCAGACACACCTGATGTTAATGAAGCATGGGAAGGTGGTGTTGCTCCTAAAAAGACAACCAAAAAAAGAGGCCGTCCTAAGAAATCAACAAAGAAATAGCTAAGACTATCCATAAATAAGTAATATTGTTAATATAGTTAGAGCAGACGCTGAAATGGTAGATACCATGACACATAAAGGATTAGTACATGGCTGCAGGATTTCATCATTTCATAATAGAGCAAGGAGCAACATTTAAACATGTTCTGACTCTAAAAGACTCAAGCGACACAGTAATAAATCTAACAGGTTTTAGTGCTGAAATGGACTTGAGAAAAAATCAAGATGATACATCAGAAGTCATAACATTAACCGTAGCAAATGGCAGAGCAACAATGGGTGGTGCTGCCGGAACAATCACATTAGAAATATCAGCCTCAGACACAGCCTCACTAACAGTTGGTGATGGTGTTTACGACATTAAACTTACAGATTCAAATAACAAAGTAGATCGCATACTTGAAGGCACATACTCAATAAGAGGTAATGTCAGCAGATGAGTATAGTCAAAAAGATAACTATAACAGGCCCAAATGATATTTCTGTCATAACAGTTGGCACACAGGGAGCGACTGGAGGTGCCGGTCAAAAAGGTGAAACAGGACAAAAGGGCCAGACTGGAGCAGACTCAACTGTTCAAGGCCCAACTGGTGCAAAAGGAGATAAGGGCCAGAAGGGTGAAGTCGGTGTAACTGGTAATACTGGTAGCACTGGTAACACCGGAGATAAAGGACAAAAGGGAGAAGTTGGCAGTCAGGGTGATAAAGGCCAAAAGGGTGAAGTTGGAGCGACAGGCTCTAAAGGACAAAAAGGCGAAGTTGGTGTAACAGGATCCCAAGGAGATAAAGGCCAGAAAGGAACGACAGGAGATACTGGAGCGACTGGTAGTAAGGGTCAGAAAGGAACAACTGGTGATACTGGCTCACAAGGAAATACTGGAGACAAGGGCCAGACAGGAACTACTGGTGATAAAGGTCAGAAAGGCACGACTGGAGATAAAGGACAGAAAGGAGAGGTTGGTGTTACAGGAAACACTGGTGCAACTGGTGATAAAGGCCAGAAGGGAGAAAAGGGCCAGAAAGGTTTGAAGGGCCTTCAGGGTAATTTTGGTGGCCAAACAGTTCAATACAACTTTTCAACAAACACAACAGACAATGACCCAACTGCCGGTATATTAAAATTCAACAATGCTAACTTATCATCAGCATCACAAATGTTTATTGATGATGAGGACCAAGCATCAACTGACATACAGGCATATCTAAGAACTATTGATGATTCAACATCAACCATAAAAGGCCACATAAGAATATCAAACAAGACTGATGCAACAGACTTTGCATTGTTTCAGATCGGTGGCTCTATTACTGAGGCAACAGGATATTTCAAAGTACCAGTATCTTATTTAAGTGGTGCAACATCTTTCAGTAATGCCGAAGAACTAACGGTAACTTTTGCAAGAACTGGAGACATAGGTGATACAGGAGCAAAAGGACAGAAGGGTGAGACAGGCTCTACTGGAGCCGGTGGTAGTAAAGGCCAAAAAGGTCAAACTGGAGTTACCGGTGATACTGGTCCTTCTGGCTCTACTGGTCCGAGTGGGTCAGATGGCAGTAAAGGTCAAAAAGGTGAGATTGGGCCGACAGGTAATAATGGGTCTAATGGAACTGATGGAGACAAAGGTCAGAAAGGAGAGCAAGGACAATCAATAACTGGCGACAAAGGACAAAAAGGTACGACTGGCGATACTGGTGCAACCGGCCCTGCAGGAAACAATGGAACAGACGGCACAAAAGGACAGAAAGGCGAGATTGGAGCCGGTGGTGATAAGGGCCAAAAAGGAGAAAGTGGCTCAGACGGTAATGATGGGAATGATGGATCTGCCGGAAGTAAAGGCCAGAAGGGTGAGGCCGGAACTAATGGAACAAATGGCTCTGATGGGGATAAAGGACAGAAAGGTGAGATTGGTGTTACTGGTCCAACAGGCCCAACTGGAAGTGGCTCTCAAGGTGATAAAGGACAGAAGGGCCAATCTGGAAATGATGGCTCAAATGGTAATGACGGAAACAAAGGACAGAAAGGCCAATCAGGAACAAATGGAAGCGATGGCGATAAAGGACAAAAAGGAGAAATAGGTGCTAGTGGTCCTGCCGGATCTGATGGTAATGATGGCAGTAATGGAAGTAAGGGTGAGAAAGGCCAAAAAGGTGTTACTGGAACAACAGGTGATGCCGGAGCAACAGGACCTCAAGGAAGCACAGGCCCTTCCGGTAATGATGGTAGCAAAGGTCAGAAAGGACAGACAGGAGGTGATGGGCCTTCTGGATCTACTGGCGACAAAGGTCAAAAGGGAGAAGTTGGAAATACA
>VMHT01049978.1_pt1 | contig 27291 bp, 33 predicted proteins | sample 4693611 | NCBI WGS metagenome assembly VMHT01 (sample SAMN12280063, study PRJNA550983) | marine metagenome | isolation source: seawater sampled from same location over 5 years 0.02-0.2 micron viral filtrate | place: USA: collected off the coast of southern California halfway between the port... ...
AATGGACACACACACAATGAACGACCCAAACAACCCGATCAACTACAAAGAAACTCAAGAAGATAGAGAACACGCAAAAAATGAATTAATGCGAGACACTTTGCAGGGCTTAACAATTAAGTATTTAAATGATGATGCTTTAGACTATTTGAGCTGTTCAGAAGAGCTAGGACACAAAGACAGCAGCGAAATATTCGATGACCTTTGCGAGGGTGGATTTTGGGATGTTGAGATCATTTATTATTCCAAGGCGATGGAATACCTCAGAGAACACGATACAAGCCTTTCAGAGTCTTTAGAAATGGCTAACGAGTTCGGCTATAATTTAGAGAATTTAAACAGCGAAACACTTGCAAGCCTACACGCATCAAGAAAGAAAGAAGAAAATTTTTGGGACTTTGTTGCCCCTGAATTAGATAAAATATATAATAAATAATACTAACTATAAAACACTAATAAAATGAAATACAAACTAAAAAAACAAAGATTCTTAAGCTATATGTTTGCAGATAAAGAAGACTATCTATATTGGGGTGAATATTTAGCGGATGAACTAGCAGGAGAGGGCAAGATCAATCTAACACTAGAGGAGATACTACAATCAACGGGGGATATTCCTGTATATTATTTTGATTTAGAAGATGAAAGCGGACACCCCGAGTACATTGATCCGAAAAATGTTAAACTAATTTAATTAATAACTATAAAACAATAATAAAATGAGACTAATAACACAACAAAGCGTTAATGCATTCATGAACGCTGAAACATTTAAAAAACAAAATATGTCGGTTGAAGTATTGCCAAACGTAACAATATTAAAGTTACATAACAACGCTATTGCATACAGATACAACGACCCACAACGCACGTTAATGATAACTAATTGCGGCTGGTTTACTCCAACAACTAAAGAAAGATTAAACGCCTTACCTAATGTAAACATTTATCAAAAGTCTTTTAAATGGTTTCTAAATGGTAAAGAGTGGGACGGATCAAAAACAGATATTAATTAAATAAAATATAATGAGTGGACAACTTCCAAAGACTAATCCTAGCAATCTTATATTAACTATATTATTTTTTCTAGCCTTGTTAGGTTGTTAATATAAAACACGCTAAAAATACAAGACTTATCATTAAATTGATAGGTCTTTTTTTATGCTTAATTTTTTACAATGTTTTAAAATTAGTTTTAAAAATAGCTTATTATGAGCTGATTTTTTTCTTTTCTTGTGCAAGTTTTCACAAAAAAACTTATTAAAAAGTTTTTAAAAGCATTTTTTTAATAAAAAAGTTAAAAAAAAGATTGTTTTTGAAAAAAAAAGGGAAGGTTGAAAGTAAAATCCGTAATTTTTGTGATTCCGCTTCTTTAACCATATTTACGTACACATCCTAATTTTAAATCCAATTTCATAATTAGATATTCTTAATTATGTTTAGAAGTTGAAGGTTATTTTTGGAGGAAGTAGTTGTATAGTTATTTTACCAAACTTATATGTATTAAGTTTCTTTAATTTTTTAAACATGATATTATTTTTTAAGAAGGTGATCAAATATGCTAGTTGCGATATGAGCAACAGCGTATTCTATAAGAAGTCCAAAGGTATAGGAAAATAAATTAATTATTAAGCAACTTTTGGAAGTAAAAAAAATTTTAAAAATGGAATTAAATCCAATTTCATATAGATAGGGTATATTAAGGGTATCTAATACTCTTAAAGATAAAGATATGGTAAAAGATAAAGTTATGAATAAAGACAGGTTAATAAAATTTCTTTTAATTTCGTAGGAATTGTAATATATTTTGTTTTATTTGTAAAAAAAGAAAAAGATATGGCAGGTTACCATCCACCTAAAATGATTACATCAAACTCTGCACCCTCAATAAGTGCGGACTTAGCTTATGAAGGACATGGAAAATGTGGATGCCAAACAGTAATCTTAAGTGATAATTCTGCGGAGGGAGTAACACCTACAACAGTATGGGAAGCATCAGCACCTGCAGGACAACCTACTATTACAGGATGTACTGATTATTCTCATGTATATAAAATTGTAGCACTAGAAAATACTAAATTTAGAAATATATTTGCTACTAATATAGGTCAAGACTCTCTTAATGCTTTAGTTTTTGCAAATGGAGGGTTTAAACTTTTAGCAGGAGATGAGATTATGGCAGATTTTACTACAATAGATATTGTTAGTGGAACGCTAATGTTATACAGAGATTGTGACCAATCATAAAATATAAAAATTAAAAAAATAGAAATTATGCCTTGCGAGGAATGTGAAAATGGATTATACAAATGGGGACAAACAGGAGAGTGTCAATATGAAACTCTTGAAGATTGCCAATTAGCAAATCAAGGAGAGTATTTAGAAGAAACACTTAAGCCATCATATAATCACGAAGAAGATGTTGAATATACGCTAAACTTTACCGAAGAACAAATGAAAGAACTTCATTCAAATGGAGAACTTATTGTTCATGTTGAAGATGGTGATCGAGAGATGGTAATTAAATTTACTTATGACCATGAAGAAACACGACAAGAACATGAAGAAGAAGAAGAGCTTTATGCTATGTCAAGATTAAATTCTACAGCTTATGATTACGCTACAACATTAATAAAAGAAGATAAGATAGATAAAGTTTCAGATTGGAGCTTTAGCTCAGAAGAAGAAAATGCTTTATTAGGTGAAGATGGCGATGATTGGGATAATTACGCTAAATGGTTTTTACTTGAAGATGAGGATGCAAACGAAGAAACTAAAGAAAGATATAAATTTCCATTTGGAAAAGATGGTAAAATATATAGAAAAGCATTGACAGCAATTAGACAAAGAGCAGCCCAATTTAATTATGACGATGTATTTGAAGCAGCAGGAAAGTTAATTGACATGATTGATGAAGAAAAAGCGTTAGCAATGGATTGTTCAGTTTTAACAGCATCAATGTTAGATGAAGAACTTGACGAGTACATAAATAAAATAGCTGACTCTATAAAAAAACTATAATGGCTGAAACATATAATGACTACCCTCAATCTGCAACTAATAATGCAAAAAGGGCGTTAAAATGGTTGGAAGAAAATGACAATCCAAATGATTGTCTAACGCCCGTAGGGTTTGCAAGAGCCAATCAGCTCAAAAACAGAGAAAATCTGAGTAGGGAAACGATTGCTCGTATGGCATCATTTAAAAGACATCAACAACATAAAGATGTGCCATATTCAGAAGGATGTGGAGGGATTGCTTGGGATTGTTGGGGAGGAACAAGTGGTATAGAATGGGCAATAAAAAAACTAAAGGAGATTGATGAGCCTGAAGGGCTTTTTGAGACGCTAATAAAAAAAATAAATAAAATATGAGTGAAGATAAAAGACATAAATTGAAAGAAAGCAACCTCAACAAATTAAATCCTTATAAAAGCACTACTGATAAATATTTTCCAAATGGCGGTAAAATAAATACAGAAGGCAGAAAGAAAGGAGAAAAAAATAATGTTACTGCTACAAAAATAAGCAGAAATGCTTTAACATGGGCTTTAGAAGGTCATTCAACTAAAATAAGAATGGCACTTGATAAATTATTTGATCAAAATCCTGAAGCATATATAAATGCAGTTTCTAAACTACTTAACTATACAGTTCCAAAATTATCATCATCTGAGATAAACGATAACACGACCAAAAAAGTAAAAATAGAATTAAATGATGATGTAAGCATTGAGGAGCTAAGAGCAAAACTTGATGACATTGACAACAACTGATGAAACACTTAGATTTGCATTAGAAAAAAAATTATGCGAACTATCATTCTATGAGTTTTTTAAAAAGGCTTGGCATATCGTTGAACCTAGTATTGAGCTGTCTACTAATTGGCATCATAAATATTTATGTGATGCTTTACAAGAAGAAGCAGAAAGAATAATAGCCAATAAGCCAAAAACAAAAGATTTAGTAATTAATATTCCCTTTCGTTCTACAAAATCTCTTTTAGTAACTGTTATGTTTCCAGTATGGAGTTGGATTAGAAATCCAAAATTTAGATTTATAACAGCATCATATTCTGCAGAGCTTTCTATAGAACACTCAACAAGAAGTAGAGATATAATAAACTCAAGTTGGTTTAAAGACAGATGGGGAGAGTTGTTTCACATCAAAAAAGACCAAAACTTAAAATCAAGATATGAAAATAATTTTTTGGGGGTTAGAAGAGCGACATCGGTAGGAGGAACAGTTACAGGGCAGGGGGGAGATTTTTTGATAGTAGATGACCCTGTATCTCCCCAAAATGCAGCATCAGAAATAGAAAGAGAAAATGCTAACGAGTGGTATAGAACAACATTTTACTCGAGATTGAACAATCCATTAACGGGAATAAGAATTATTATTATGCAGAGAATACATGATAACGATTTAAGTGGGTTTTTATTGTACGATAATACAAGCAGATTAAAATATAAACACATTTGCATACCTGCAGAATTATCAGATGATGTCAAGCCAAAAAAATTAGAAAAATATTATGATAAAAATGGATTGTTTTGGACAGATAGATTTAGCAAAACAATTTTAGATGATTATAAACAAGCATTAGGTAGTTATGGCTATGCAGGACAGCTAATGCAAACACCAACACCACTAAATTCAGGAATGATAAAAGCAGAGTGGCTAAAAATAGATAAATTTAAAATGATGGAGGTGGGTGAAAAAACAACAGTTGATTTTGTTATTGACCCTGCATATACTGCAAATGAAAAGAATGATCCATCAGCATTGTTAGCGTATATATTTAAAGATAATAGGTGGCAGATAATAGATTGTGTAAATGTTAGAAAAGAATTTCCTGAATTGGTTAAGTTTATACCTCAATGGGTACAAAAAAATGGATATTCTAACAGAAGTAGAATATATGTAGAGCCAAAGGCATCAGGAAAGTCAATAGTGCAAACACTACAAAAAGAAACAGGACTAAATGTCAGAGAGGACAAGCCACCATCAAAAGATAAGGTAGCTAGAGTACAAGATATATCTGCTTCTTTAGAATCAGGCAGAGTAAGTTTACTGCAAGGAAAATGGAACGAAGAATTTATACAGCAATTAGTAAAATTTCCATCTGCAAAACATGATGATATGGTGGATTGCTTAGTAATGGCAATAAATAAAAATATGTGGAATAGTGCAAAAGTAGTTTACTTTTCGTGATTTCTAAAAACTTCTAGTGTAATATAAAAAAAATTGATATAATTGCGAAATAATAAGAAAATCTTTATGAAACTTCATAGTCTTAACAAATATCACGAAGATATACTTAAAAAGTATATTAGTTTTGTCCAAAAGACTGTATATTCAGCTACAGAAGATTACACTTCTGAAAAATTCTTTGATTTTAACGAAGTATTAGAAAATATTATAGATTTTACTAATGCTTTTAATAAATTAGTAAAAACAGGTGATAGAAGGACAGAATGGGCTTACATGACACCTAATTTAATACTGTATTCTTGTATTGGGTTTTTATCAGGCATAAAAACTAAAGAAAATGGTCAGATGATGGAAAGACTAGCAGAAGAATTATTTGAAACTACAGTAGATGTTATAGGAGAGACTACTGATATACTAGAGGATATAAATATCAAAGAGGAGATGCAAAAAAACATACTAACTAACTTAAAAAAAATAAATGAGCATAACAATTAATATTAAAAGTCAAAATTTTGATAGAGATGTTGTCATTCCAATAGAATGGAAAGACATAACTGTAAAGTATTGGGGTGAACTAGCAACTATTATTAAGAAGCATTACACAAATGCTACTGAAGAAGATAAAAGCAAAGAAGAAAACAAACACGCCTTGCTTAAATCACCATTAATGCAAGACTTTAATAAAGATGTAAAACTTACAGATACGCAAACTCTAAAAATGAATGCTGATATTTTTAGTTATATTTCAGGATTGACAAAAGAAGAAACAACTTTAGTAGATGTAAAACAAATAAACAAAGTTTTATCTTTAATAAACAAATTAACTGAAGAATATAAACCAAAAGGAACAAGGTCTTTTGAATTTGAAGGAGAAACATATTTCTTTCCATCAGAATTTTTTAAAAAGAATACATATGGAGACTATATTGAAGCTACTCAATTAGATATGTATATTAAAGACATGGAAAATGGAAGATTTGATATATTACCTCAACAGATGGCAATATTATGTAGAAAAATTGATGAGGAGTATGATGATGATAAAATAGCCGAAAAGGCAGATAAATTTAAAGAACTTACAATGGACATCATTTGGGAGTTCAGTTTTTTTTTGACTCAGCAAACAGTAAAATTAGCAAAACTTTCCCCTTCGTATTTGGAGAAACAACAACAAGTACAGGAACTGTGAATACAAAAGGATTATATAGAACCTATATAAAGCCATTTGGATGGCTTAATAGTCTTTATCTATTGGCAGAGAAGCAAGTGTTCAATATTGAAGGTAAAAACGCTATAGATAGCGTAAGAGACACAAATCTTTATCATGTCATGACGTATTTAAGTTGGATTACAGCAAAAAATACTTATGACAATAAAGTACAAGAAAAAATAAACAACCCTAACAAAGTAATGTAATGGCAATAGTAAGATTAACAGATATAGTAAAAACAATGAAGGATAAATGGGTTTATGGTGATAAATTCTTTGGGTATACAGAAGAGTTTAACGATAATCACAATACACAATATCCTTCATTACTTATAACACCTCCTGATTCGTTATATCCTGAAGTAACACCTAGAAACGGATGGGAAGAATATTCTTTTGAGGTGTATTTTTCAGATTTATACAACAGAACAGAACAAGCTAACGAAACAATAGATCAAAGGTGGGACAATTTACAGGATTTAGCAAATGAATGGTTAGATATGTTTTTAAAGTCATATATGGGAGAGCAAGAGGGCAAAACAACTATATCTTATCTTACAGATGGTACTTTAACATTAGAAAGAAATAAAGATGTTGCTAATGATCAATTACTGCAAATAAAAATGAATTTCGGATGGAAAATATTTAGTAAGTGCTTTACTCCTGTATCTAACTATCCAAATGAAATAGCAGACTTGAAGATATGGCTATCTGCAGATAGTAATGTTACATTTAGCATTCCAACAAAGAGGGTTAGTGCTTGGGGAGATAGGTCAGGAAATAATAATAATGTAGCTCAAGCTACTAGCGACAGCCAACCTTTAAGATATACTTTTAAAGGAGGGTCTGACGTAAGGAATGTTGGAGATTTAGATGGTAAAACACGATTTGTATTTAATGAAACTAAAAATCAAAACCTTAAAAGCACCACTCCTGCTAATAATCCATTGACATCGGGAGACTTTACTATTTTTATAGCATCTAATTACAAAACAAACGTAGACACAGATCAAGAATCAATTTTTGCTCTTGAACCTGCAGGAGCAGGACTAGGACAGATACAATTAGGACAAAAAGATGCAACAGACTTTAAAGCTCAAGTGTCAGATGGAACGACAGATTTATCAGCAAATGTAGCTATAGCCTCAATTTCAGAAACCGAAGATAATATTATGTCATATAAATTAAATGCAGACACTATGACTCTATACTTAAATGGAAGGGCGGGAACACCAGTTACTGAGGCTGGTTTTAACGCTACATCAAAATTTGTCTTTGGTAATTGGTATATTGGAGGTCTGCCTACAATAGCAACAAGTTTTTTTGATGGCTCAGTAGCAGAGGTGATTGTTTATGATAGAGCATTAAGCGATGCAGAAAGAAATAAAGTAGAAGATTATTTAAACAAAAAATATAGAATATATTAAGATATGGCATTAAATGGAACAGTAAGTTGGGGAAAACAACCAAAATGGGGAGTAGGGGAAGCAATGTATACGCAGCAAACGCTTAACACTAATAATTTTTTAGTTTCGGCATCTATGCCTATGGTATATCAGGTTGTATGGTCAGGATCATCGGGAGGAGTAACTATAACAGATCAATTTATTCCTGTAAATGCAGGTGATTTAATAAATACTGTATTTATTATAGAAGTAACAACAGATTATTCGGGTACTGGTGGCTCTACAGCATATGGTGGGTGGCAAGAGATAGCTAGAATAAAGAAAAGCAGAGATTTACCAGTAAGTAACATTGTAACAGGTACAGTACCTCAACAGCAAACATTTACTATAGACGTGTCAAGAATAATACAGGATCAACTGTCTTACTCATTATGTCCTGCAGGAAAGGGAAGTTGGCAGACTGTAGAATATGGAGGTATGAATGGAGGTGAGGACAAGCAAGATACTGTAATAGCAGCAGTTAGTCCATATATAGTAAAAATGAATGGCAGCTATAGAGCAGTTTCAGTTCGTTGTGTATTTGAGGAGTTAAATGCTACTGGTGGTATAGAAACATCTACTAATACTTTATCATCAGCAAATTACGTGGCGGCTGTAAATTCTGTTGTGGGGGTAGATGAAATGCCTTACTATTACTTTATGAGAGCAATAAATGAGGCCAGTCCTGCAAATCAATATCCTAAATTAGCTATGACGAACTGTCCAAATTATAGTATTCAACCTAATGGAATACCATCTCTTAAAAAATCAGTATCATCAACAGACAGGTCAGAGTTTTTACAATTCTATGTGAAAAATACTTATCCTTCAGCGTCACCATCTTCAAGATATAGGCTATATGAAGTATATGGTCAGACATACAATAAAGATGGAACAACTGGCTTAGATTTTGTTTTAGGTTCTCAATGGGAAAACAAATTAGGAACTACAGATATTTATTCTGACATATCTCATGATTTTAATTTGTATGCTGCTAATGAATTTGAGCAAATACAAAACTCTATGACTGTTCAAAATGTAGCTCCTTCATACATAAACAGTCATGCTTACCAACCGCAAACAACAAACTATCCGTACGCAACACCAGTAACACCTATAACTGCTAATACAGGATGGTATGGTGTTCATATTAGAGGTATTTATAACTCAGCACCTGCAGTACAAGTAAACCATTCAGCTACTTTTTGGTACAAAATAGATGATTTAGAGCAAAAAGGGCCTTATAAGCAAGTAAGGTTTCATTGGTTAAACAGAGTGGGAGGTATAGATTCATATACCGCCAAAGGTAATGTAACAGAAGGCTTAAGCGTTAATAAAACTTTAATGCAAAATGCCTTACCTGACAGAAGATATTTTCAAAAAGACATGAACGATATAGGAGAATATTATGACGACTCTATGAGAGGATATAATACCTATAAAGGAGGTAATCAAGTAAGAACAATGAGTGCGGCAAACAATAAAAGTGTTTATACTGAGCCTTTACCATATCTTGAGGCTAAATGGCTAGAAGAATTATTTACTTCTCCTAATGTATGGGTTGAAGTTTATGCTCAGACATCAGAGGGTCAGGAATTTGAACATGATGCTCCTTTTCACCTGTCAGGCCTTAATGATCAAGTAAGACCTAATGCCGATGGGCTTCGTTCTATATACACTCCAGTAATAATAACTAATACTGAGGTTACTTCAGTAAATCAAGAAGAAGGATTGACAATGTTTAATATAGAATACTCTGAATCTCAAGAAATACAAACACAAAGAAATTAAATTATGGTCAAAATAGAGCTTTTAGACTATGTCTACGATTCTGAGGGACAAAATCAAGTAAACTTTAACAATGCTACATCTACAGGCAGTTGGACAGTAATATCATCAGAAGAGATTTCTATATCATCAGCAGTTGGAACACAAACAATTACACCTGTAACTGGAGAATTAGCTTTAGGCAATGTTTATAAATCTGTATTAACTGTTAGTGGAATGTCGGGAAGTGGGTTTATTGGTTATCAACCTAATTCAGTAGGTGGAACAGCTATAGGTTGGGGAAGCACACATAGAAGGTCTACAGATGGACAATCTGTAAGAACATTTACAGCTACAGCAGGAGGAGCAGGATCAGAGGCTGAAATATATGCAGGTAGTGGAATGTCAGGTGTTGTTAGGTCTACATTAGCTTTAAATACAGGGGTTAACTTCACCAAAAGTATAATTGGAGTGTTAGACGTTGGAAATTCTACTGACTTTCCTCTTGCTCTTAACTTTTCTATTGCTGAAGCTAGAGATTTAGAAGCTAGAACAGGTACATATAGTAAAACTTTTGATATTCCCGCAACAAAACATAATAATGCACTTTTAAAAGGTGCTTATGAGGTTGGTTCAATAATAAAAGATAACCAAATAAATACAAGGAAAGATTGTAGAATAATAATAGATGATATTTACTCTTTAAGTGGTAAATTACAAATACAATCGATAGGTACAGATTCTACTCCTCAATATTATTCATGTGTATTTTATGGCGATAATATTGATTGGGTGTCTGCTATAGATAATAAGCTATTAATGGATTTAGCAGTAAAAGGAGGTGCTGTTGGTAGTGGTTGGGATAATTTAAATGGAAAAGGAGTTAGTAGTGGAAAGAATTTACAAGTAAACGAGCCTAGTATTGTTGAAAGTTGGGGTGTCAATAATGCTTTAACTAGACAATTACCAGGAGGAGGTCTTACCGCTAACAATAAAGCAGTTATTTATCCCTTAGCAGGATATGGATTATATAATACAGATGGAGAAGGGTTTAATATGCAGCTTTATAAAACAAAATACGAGTTAGATGGATTAAATGCAAATGAGACTGGATATTATGGTTTTTTTAGTGATGGGACACCATATCCAAATAAAGTACCAACAGTAGATTGGAGACCTGCAATATTTATTTACGATATTATACATGGTATTTTTAAGCAAGAAGGATATACTATAAATTCTACTTTTATAGAATCACCGATGTTTAAAAAGCTAGTAATGCTATTGCCAAATTTTATATATAACAACCCTCAAGAAAGGGAAGATGCTAACAGTATAAGAATTACTTTTAGTGGAGCAAATTATCTTCAGTATTTTAAATTTTTAACCCCCTCAGACCCTTTTGGTACTTTTAGGTGGAGTGGCATGCCTAATAATTTTAACAATATAAATAATACAACAGGAATACAGTTTGATAGTACAACGAGTGGTTTTACCTCATCACTAAATACTTCTATGTATGATAATAGTACAGGGAGATTTACAATACCTGAGTATGGGTTTTACGATATTGAAATAAAAAACTTTGGTGTATGGATAAGAAGTTTTTGCGAGGGGACAGCTTGGTCGTCAAGGTCTTATTATTTACAAATGGAAGTATATCTTTTAACAGTAGGATCAACTGCAGGGTGGCAAAATATTGCAGAGTCTTATGCTTTTAATGAAAACAAAGTATGGTCTGCTTGTCCTAGGCCAAATGCAGGTGATGAATACAATTCTTTTACTTTTGAACCAATAGATATAAAAGACAGATATTTTAACAAGGGAGATAGAATTGAAATTAGGTTAAAGGCTAAAACTTTGCAGAATGCGTATGATCCTAATCCACCCGCACCTACCCAAACAGTTGGTTGGTTGTTTGACTTTTTCTGCGGTTCTAATCCTGACAACGCAAATTCTGCGGGAGGTACTGGTCTGAATGTAGCTCAAATAAATATTACTCACCATGGCGATAAAGTAGAATATGGACAGACATATGATTTAAAAAATGTAATTGATAATGAAAGTACACAACTTGACTTTTTAAAAGGTGTTATACACGCTTTTAACCTTCAAATGACTACAGATGTAAACACTAAAAGTGTTAATATAGAACCTTTTAACGATTTTTATTCGGATAAAAACGAAGCAATAGATTGGTCAGATAAATTAGACTTGTCAAAAGAACAAGAAGATAAATTTGTAAAGGCTGCTGTCAAAAGAGAGTTTGTCTTTAAATATAAAGAAGATTCTGCAGATAAAAAAGTAGAGGCTAGGGGTAATAAATTTTTTGATGGTATTATAGATAATTATCCATACAGAGAATATTTAAGTGATGAATTTGAGATGGGAGTTACAACTTTTGAAAATCCATTCTTTTCAGGTACATATAGTTCGGGAGATGTAAAGACATCAGGAGGTAATGCCACTAGCTTTTCAGTAACACCAACTAGAGCTTTATTATGGGGAAATTGTGAAGAAGATAGTGAGCCATATCCTTGGGGTCTTTGTAGGCCGCCAAAAGGTTACGAATTTAGGCCAAGACTTTTGCATTATATAAAAGATGATTGTAGTTCTAGCGGAATCTTAGATGGTTATCCAGTAAAGTATCAGGTTGGAGCAATAAATTTTGAATTTTACGATGGTCAATATCACTTAAGAGTTATTCTTGGTGGAGACCCGCAATGGCCTTCTAATTATAAGCAGAATCCATATGTGCAGAGAGGTAGAGTATTTAGCTATGACAGAACTGGTCATTATCTTGATGTTGAAGACCCTTTAACATATAATTCACTTGCTTTAGAATCATATAGCTGTGTCAATAATCTTGAATATGCTGCAGACCCAAAAAGAGGTTTATATCAAAAATATTATCAAGGCATGATAGAGATGTTAAAAACAAACCCTAGAATTAAGACAGCATATTTTAATTTAAAAATTTCTGACATTAATAAATTAGATTTAAGAAAATTAATATATGTTGATGGTTATTATTATAGAATAAACAGAATTATTGATTATAGTCCCAACACTAATGAAGTGACTAAAGTAGAGTTAGTTTTATTTGACCTTCAAAAGTTGTGGCCTGTAGATACAACATTTAATAGACAATAAAAATAATAAATTATGCCATATGTAGGACAACAAATAAGTGACAACGGATTAGCAATGCTAGATGGACAGGATGTGTTTATATCCGTTCCTCTTTTTACAAATGAAAGACTTTCTTATGGTAAGGGTATTACATCCGGAACAGTTCTTAGTTCAACAACCAAATTAACAACAACTGCTGATTTTGCAACTGAGGCTGTAGGTAATTCTGGTTTACCTGCCTTTAAAAACTCAAATTGGTTTAGTTTTGGAACGAGTGGTGCTGTTTATACACCCGCACCAGTTGGTAGAAGGCCTGAATCTTCAGATAACAAAATAATAATTCATGCTACTGTTGTTACGGCTGTTAGTAGTCACTCAGGAATATTTCAAGAGCTTAGAAGGCTTAATGTTGGGTCAGAATATAGATTAACTATTGATTTAACATATTCTGTTTCTGTTGGAACACTCTCAGTATCAAGACTTTACAATGTAGGAGGTCGTCTAGTTACTACAGAAGCTCCAGTTGGAGTATTAACACAATCTGATGTTACAGCTTTTGAACTACCTAATGAAGATGGTCAGATTACCTTAGATTTTAAGGCAGAAACACCGAGTGATATAATTTTTATTGATTACACCTCTACAGTAGATGGCAATACAGTTGAAATATCAGGAATGTCAGTAAAACAAAAAGATGATTATAGAGTTCCTGTTACTGTAGACTTGCCATTAATAGGTCTTTCTAAAGTATTAGTACCAAGAAGTAACGAAACTATGCCTTACGAAGAAGGCGAACCTATAACTCCATAATATAATGGCACAACAATATAAATTCATAGAAGATGCATTAAAAAAAGAAGCTCCTTTTATTATTGGAGAGTTAAGGAAAGAGTTAAAACATCAGCAACACATAGCTTCGGGGAAGCTATACAATGGGTTTCGTGATAAGTTACAAGTTGGAAAAGATAATATTTCTCTTTTGATTACTAATGACACTCCTTATATGTGGCTTGTTAATGATGGTAAGACAGGAGGTGTTACAGTAGGATATGAGGCTTTAAAAGAGTGGGCTATAAGTAAGCAAAAAAATGGACAATTAAGTTTTGCAAATGAAGAAGCATTAAATAGATTTGTAAATAAAGTAAAAAACAATTTAGAAAAAAAATATTTTACTAGAACGGGAGATAAAAATGTATATCCATATGGTGATAAAAGATATTTCTTTATTGATATAGCTAAAAACAAAGTTGCAGCTAGTGATATAGACGAAAGAATAGGAGATAGTATAGTAAAGCAAGTAGAGACAGAGATAGATAAACAACTGATTAAAGAAGAAATTACATTAACAATAGGATAATTAAGATATGGCATTAAAGAGTAAGGTAGCAATAGAGGTAGACATTAAAAATGTCAAAAAGATTACTGAATTAAAAGACAGTCTCAAGCAGTTACGTAAAGAGCAAAGACAGTATGAAAAGGATGTAAAAGGAGGAGTAAAAGTTACTAAAGAGTCAGCAGACGCTTATATTAAAAATGAAAAAGCGATAGCAAAAAACTCAAAAGCACTTAGAGAAACAAACAAAGAAGTTAAAGGGGTAACTAAGTCAAGCAATGGTATGGCAAAGCAGATTGTTAAGGGTACTGCAGTTATTGGTCTTGCTGTTGGTGCTTTTAGAACTATAACTAATGTGATAGGTACTGCGGTAAAAGGATTTAGAGATTTTGAGTTTCAAATGGCTAAGGTACAGGCAATTACGGGAGCTACTAATGAAGAATTTTTGCTATTGTCACAATCAGCAAAAGACTTAGGACGTTCTACTTTCTTTACAGCACAACAAGTTGCTGAACTACAAACTAACTTTGGTAAATTAGGTTTTTCTACTCAAGAGATATTAGACGCACAAGAAGCAACGCTTAATTTAGCTACAGCTACTGATAGTGATCTAGCTAGAGCTGCTATAGTAGCAGGTTCTGCGGTTAGAGGTTTTGGTTTAGATGCTAGTGAAACACAAAGAGTAGTTGATGTTATGGCAGTATCTTTTACAAGTTCTGCATTAGACCTTGAGAAGTTTCAAACTTCTATGACAAAGGTTGCTCCAATTGCTAAATCAGCAGGTTTTTCTATTGAAGATACAACAGCAATTATGGCTCAAATGTCTGATGCAGGTATTGAGGCTTCTATTGCAGGTACATCTTTAAGAAATATACTTCTTAAAATGCAAGACCCAAACTCAGATTTAGTAAAGTCTTTTGGAACAACAATACACTCTTTAGATCAGTTAGTTCCTGCCTTAACTAAATTTAGTAAAGAAGGAGGTAGCCTTGCAGAAATAATGGAAGTTGTTGAAGTAAGACAAGCTGCTGCTTTTGAGCAAATGATAACAAGTAGAGATAAAACTGTTCAGCTTAGAGATGCTTTAGAGGGTGCTAATGGTGCTGCAGAGGAAATGGCTAGAATTGTTGGAGACACTTTAGAAGGAGCTTTAAAAAGGTCTGAATCTGCAACTCAAGGTTTTGCAATAGCTTTTGTAGAAAGTTTTGGTAAAAATATTAAAAACATAGTAGATGGTTTTGCATCATTTGTAAACACACTTACTGATTTTATAGAAATACCTGTATCTGAAAAATTAGAAGAAGAAAGAACTGAAATGAATATGCTATTTGGTGTTTTAAAAGATACTAATAACTCTCAGGAAACTAGACAAAAAGCAATGATAAAGTTAAACACTACTTATGGTAGTTATCTTCCAAATTTAGTTACTGAAAAAGATACAGTTGAAGAATTAGAGGTAGCACAATTTAATGCTAACAAACAGCTAGTTGATAAGATTAGATTAATGGGAGCAACAGAAGAATTAAACAAAATTGCAGCAGAAGGGGTAGAAATTGCTGAGAAAGAGTTTGAAGTTGCACAGCGTTTAGCAGAAAACAGGCAAAGAGTTATTGATGGAGAGCAAATTATTTCAACTATTTATGAGGGTGGTATGGCGATTCAAACTGATTTAACAGATTTTCAAATTAAAAAAGATGAGATTGAAATAAAAAATCTTAAAGAAGCTACCATATTGTTAGACAATAAATATGCTAGAGCCTTAAAAGTGGCAAAAGAATATGGTTTTATTCAAGAAGAAGTAGCTGACAAAGATAAAAAAGTAACAAAAGTTACAGTTAAACAAACAGATGCCATAGTAGCAAACACAACTGCTAAGAAAGATAATGCTTTAGCTTCAGACTTTTTATCTACTGCTTCTGAAGATTATTTTAACAGTCTTAAAGAAGATGTATTGAATGGTACTGCAACTATGGAAGAGCAAGAGCAAAAACTAAGAGATTTTCAAATTCAATTGCTAGATAATGTACTGTTAGATGAACAGCTAACTTTTGAAGAAAGAGTAAAACTAGAGACTAAGTTAAACAATCTTAAACTTGAAAATCATAAAGTAAATCTTGACAACATACAAAAAGAGAAGGATGTTAGACAAGCAGAAATAGATGGTGTAGCTCAGTTAGGAGATCAGCTTATACAACTAGCAGGTGATGATAAAAAATTACAAGGTGTTAGAAAGGCAGGTGTTGCTATTTCTGCTGCTGCTGCAGTAGCAAATAATGTATTAGCACTATCTAATGCTGCGGTTGGTGTTACTGAACAAGCAAAACTAAAGTTTCCTTTTAATATTGTCGCAATGCTTACTACATTAGCAACTGTTATGTCTTTAATTGCAAATCTAAAAGCATTAAAAGATTCTTTTGGCGATGGTGGTGTTGTAAAAGAATTTGCTAATGGAGGCATGGTACATGGGCCTAGTCACGCACAAGGAGGTGTTAAATTTGCAGTTGGAGGTAGAGTAAATGAGTTAGAAGGCGGTGAGGCTGTAATAAACAAAAGAAGTACAGCAATGTTTAAAAACGAATTGTCCGCTATGAATGTTGCAGGTGGTGGTGTTAAGTTTGCTGATGGTGGTTTATTAAGTTCTCCTCAGTTTGCTCAAGCTCAGTTTAGTGCTAACAATCAAGCTCAGATGATGGGAGCAATGCAAGGACAAAGAAAAGTAGTAGTAGTAGAAGCAGATATAACAGATAGCCAATCTTCAGTTAGTGTAATACAGGCTAATGCAACATTTTAAAATTTAAACATATGTTTGTTGATAAAAAAGTAAAGAAAGATAGATTAGATACGTGTAAAAAGTGCGACTTTTACAGAAACTTCTTAATGTTAAAATATCCTAAATGGTCAAAAGGAGCAAGATGTGGTAAGTGTACTTGCTTTATAGATGCTAAAGCATCTCTAACTAAAGAGTTCTTTGGTGAGTGTCCTTTAGGTAAGTGGGATAAGTAATAACTAAACTTTATAATATGCAAAATCAATTTGATGTAGTTCTATCTAAACTAAGCGATGAAAGAAAAAATGAAATAGTAGCCAATCAAGAAGTAAATCTTAAAGACATGAATGGAAAGAATATGTATAATGGTCATGCTTTAGATTATTTTTTTAGATTGTGGCACGTATATTTTCCAAACGTAAGACAAACTAAAACTTGCAAGGGCTGTAGAGATGGAGTAGTTAAATTTTTTCATGGTATTGCTGATCGTATTAAAAAACAACAAAATGATATAAAGATAGAGGCTGAGGTAAAATTATTTGAGGAAAAAGCAAAAAAGAATAAAAAAGCAAGAGCAAAAGCAAAAAAATCTACAGCTAAAAAATAAATATGGCTAGACGACAAAACGACATTGAAATTGTTGAAGAATATTTAGAAATATTAAATGATGAGGTTTCATTAAGGTTTGGAGAAGCAACTTCTAAAGATACTATAAGACATTTGATTGAAAAAGGAATAATAAGTCCTAAAACTTTAAGAAATTATATGATAATATATGATTTTGACACTATTCTAAAGTATAATGAGGGTAATAGAACGCACACCTTTATGGATTTATCAATTAAATATCACATCTCAGAAAGACAAGCTCAGAGTATAGTTTATAAGGAGAGAAAGAAGATTGAAGCTACTTCAAATATAACTTATTAAAATTTATTCCAAAAACTGCGTAAAATTTAAAATTCTATAATATATTTTTGCTGTTATGGATAAAAATTGGTACAACATAAGTGGAAAGGCATCAGATGGTATAGTAGACATTTACATATTTGATGAAATAGGTGCATATGGATTAAATGCACAATCGTTTATTGATGAAATCAAGCCTTACAAAAACTCTCCTTTAAATATACACATCAATTGTGTGGGTGGTGATGTTTTTGATGGAATGGCTATTTACAATATCATCAAAAAAAGAACTGCTAGAACTACAGCCTACATTGAAGGAATAGCTGCTAGTATGGGTAGTGTTATTGCTCTAGCTGCAGACAATGTGGTTATGGCTGAAAACTCTCTTTTTATGATTCACAACGCATGGGGTGGAGCTATGGGAGAAGCTAAAGAAATGAAGAAAACAGCAAAACTTTTAGATAAAATAAGTGGTGAAATTGCTGATATATATGTTAAAAAAACAAAATTACCTTACAATAAGGTAGAAGAAATGATGGATGAGGAGACTTGGTTAAATGCTGAAGAAGCATACGAACTTGGTTTTGTTGATTCTATCTCGGATGCTATTAAAGTAGCAGCCAAATATGATGTTTCTAAGTTTAAAAATATTACAAACGAAGAAATATCTAATAAACTAAGTGTTAATTTAAAAAGTAAAAAAATGACTGATGAGTTAAAAGCTTGGTTTAATGGTAAAGTTGAAGATATTATCGCAAGAGTAAAAAGTGAATCATCTGATAACGATGCTGTTGAATCAACAGAAGTTAGCGAAATAACTATAGCAGACGAAGCTGAGATTTTAAATAAATTCTCTGATTTTGAATCTAAAGCTATTGAGCTTAATGGGTCTATTGCTGAGTTGGAAGGAGAAAAAGAAACTCTTACAGCAGAGGTAGAAAGACTAACAGCTTTGTTAAGTAAAGCAGAAGCAACAGGGACAGATATATCTACAGAAGGCGACCCTGCGGTAGTTAAAAATGAGGTAGAGAAAAAAGAGGATGCGTTTTGGAACAGTATAGTAGCTAAAATGAATCATATTAATTAATATAAACTTAAAAAGAAAAAAAAATGGCAAATGTAGCAGCAAATGGTATAGGAACTGCATATAACGGAACCTATGCTAGTAAAATTTTATTAGAGCCTATGTTTACTGCGGATGATATTTCAAGAAATTATACTATCTACCCTGCAGTAAAATATAAGCAAAACATAACAATGGCACCTTCTTTAAAAGGTATAACAGCATTACACTCAGGATGTGGAACAACAAATGGTTGTAATCCTGCAGGATTTAGTGTAACTCAAAAAGTATTAGAAGTGGCAAATGTATCTGTTAAGCAGACACAATGTTGGGATGAGTTTAAAGATGAGGTAATTGTAGAGTCTTACAGAAATGGCGTAAACATGCCTGATCTAACAGGAACACAATTAGCTGAAGTAATCATTAACAGAGTTAGACATGGTATTGAGCATGATATGGTTAGGAATGCTTGGTTTGGAGAAGCTGCTATTGCAGTAGGTTCACCTGATTGTACTTACCAGTCAATGGGTAATGGATTATTCCACCAACTATCAACTGGAACAGCTTTTAGAGCTGGTACTAGTCAGCACATGAATGAAGTAGTGGGAGGTTTAACTTTAGCGGCAGCAACAGCTTCTTACGCAACTGTAGGGGGATTAATTAGCAACGCAGACGTTATCTTATTATTAGATAATGTATTTAATACTGCACCAGTTGAGTTACAACAAGTACCTGCATCAGAAAAAAGAATGTTTGTTACTCCAAACGTATATAACGCTTGGTATAACTGTTTAACTGCAGTAGCAGTAAATGGAGCAGTTGATTACGGACACTCTGAGGCACAAGTTGGTAAAGGTAGATTATTCTATAAAGGAATTGAGGTTGTTCCTTGTTACACTTGGGATGAGGCATTAGCTTTATCAGCAACAGGAGCAGGAATTGACTTATCTGCAGCGTTTACTCAAGCAGGTGCAACAACAACTACTCAAACAACTAATGGTGTTGTTTATACGGCGAAAGCTAACTTATTCATTGGTACTGATGTAACAAGACCTGAGAATGAGCTTAAAATGTTCTATGACGAAGCGTCTGAGAATATGTATGTAAGAGCAGGATTTACTATGGGATTCCAGTACGGATTTAACTCTCTAGTTAATGGTGCTACCTTAGTAGGGTAATATTTATAGTAGATAGGGAGGGAGAAATCTCTCCCTAAATACTTTTTTTTAACTTTTAAAAAAAGAACAAAATGGCAATAACAAATGGAATAAATATAGATTGTTCTAACTTACAAGCTGCAGGTGGTATAAGAAATATTCTTATTAGAACTTGGGCTTCAGGAGATGCTATTACTTATACTAATACTGCAACTTCACACTCTATATCTAGTATTGTAGATACTGGAGGCTCAACAGCTACTTGGTTTAATTATGAGTTTAAGAACGAATTACCTTCTTTAACTGTTACTGCAGCTAAAGAGAATGGCTCTACCTCGTATGAATGTGCTTTAAGTTTTATGATGCCTGAGATGACAGATGATAAGATGGCTGTATTACAGCAACTTATGGACACTTGTATGATGGTTATAGCAGTTGGTAATAATGGTAAAAATTATGTACTAGGTGTAAGTCAAAAGTATCAAAATGAAAAGGCAGTTATTAGAAATCAAACTTTTGCTAGTATGACTGGAGCAGAAGGTATATCAGGAGCTGCATATAATGATGATAATGGTGTAACTGTAACTATGGGATGTAAGCAATATGAGTCTCCAAGAATTTATACAGGTACTTTAACTTTATATTCAGGTGCAAGTCAATCTACTACATCGTAATTAATAATAATATAATAAATAAAATAATATGGCAATAGCAGATGGAATGGCAATTAATTGTTCTGACTTACAAGCGGTAGGTGGAACACGCCTTATAGCAATTAGAGAATGGGTTTCTACTGATGCGGTTGTTTTTGACGACACTAATCATGATATAGCATCTATAGTAGATGTTGGAGGATCAACAGCTACTTGGGGAGTTTATGAAAGTAGAATAGAATCTTCTTCTTTAACTATTTCAGCAACTAATGAAGGTAAAGAGTTTACAGCATATGATTGTACTGTGTCGTGGTTCATACCAGGACTTACAGCAGCTCAGTTTAAAGGTCTTCATGACTTTGAAGGTGGTAAATGCTTGATGGTAATGGTTGTAGATAACAATGACAACACTTCAGGTACAACTGCTCCTGCAGCAACTTTTGCAGACAATAAAGTAATTGGAGTATCTAATACTTTACCAAATCAAGATAAGGCTTCAAAAACTCAGCAATTTTGTACTTTAAGATCAGTTGAGGGTGGAACAGGAGCTGCATTTTCTGATGAGATAGGAGTTACTGTTACAGTTGGGTGTATCATGTATGAAACGCCTAGAAATTTTGAAGGTGCTATCACTTTAGGTGCGACTGGATTAACTTTGACAACAGCTTAATAATTAAGATTAAATAAGAGAGTGTTAGTTAATAACACTTTCTTATTAATATCTTTTTAGTTATGTGTGACTGTAATAAAGAAAGAAGTGTAACTTTGACAAATATATATTTAACTATGGCAGAATATAAAGTAAACAGTAAGGTAATAAAAGGAGTAAGACTAGCAGGTAAAAAAAGTGTAGATTTTAGAACCGAATTAAGCCAAGCAGATTTAGCTTACGCTTATGAGGAATTGAATATAACAGATTGTATAGACAAAATAGAAAAATCAAATGAAAAAAACACTAGCAAAAAATCCAAAGAAAGCTCAAGTAAAGCGAAAAAATCAAAAGACTAATACTTTTGAATTTGGAGTATTTGACCTTACAGTACCTCCAAGTATAACAGAGCCTAAAGACCTAAAAGCTCTAAATAATGAGTGGGTTCCTTTTGGTGATGACAATCTCTTTCCTCAGTATTTAGCTGAGTTAAAACGTAAATCATCTACTCATAGAAGTGTACTAGCACAAAAAACTGTATTTACAAGTGGTGCTAAATTTGTATGTGAGAACGAATCATTAAGAAAATTTATTGAAGATGTAAACGCTGACAAAGAATCTTTGAGGGATGTCTTTAAAAAATTAGCTGACGACTATTATACTTTTGGAAACGCATATATGGAATGCGTTATATATGATGGTGGAGTTAATATATATCACTTAGATGCAACGACAGTTAGAATGTCTAAGAGCAAAAAAGAGGTTTATGTAAACCCTGACTGGTGTAAATACTGGAACGTAGATAAAAAAATAAAAAGACTACCTATATATCCTAGGGTAGCACACAATAAGTTTGTAATTCACTTCAAGGATTACGAGCCTACATTTAATTTTTATGGATTACCTGACTATATAGCTGCACTAGAGCATATCTGTGTTGATTATGAGATTGGTAAATGGAATCATACCAAATTTTTAAATGGCTTTCAACCTTCTGCTATCGTAGAGATTAGCGGAGACATGGGTGAGAAAGAAGCACAAAAAATGGTTCATGAAGCTCAAAAGAAGTTTGTAGGAGAAGGAAATAATGGTAAGATATTATTTATTGTAAAAAATGGAGATACATCTCCTGCCAACGTACAAGTCATTAAAGATGATCAAGAAGGTAGTTGGATTGATTTACAACGAATTACTGACCAAAATATTATAACTGCTAATAGATGGCAACCATCACTATCAGGTATTGTAAGCTCAGGTAAAATGAATAATACGGGTAGTGAGATTAGAATTGCTTATGACTTAGTAATGACAACAGTAATCAGAGATACATCTGAGTTAATACTAAATGGAATAAGAACAGTTCTTTACAATGAAATGGGTTATGACCCTAAAGACTTAAAGATACATTATGAGCCACCAATTTCTTACTCTAATGATGTAGATATTAGAGAGGTTCTAACTATAAACGAGCAAAGAGCATTAATAGATGAGGATTTACCTATGTTAGAAGATGGTGATATGTTTGTTGCTGACAGAGAAGTTATAGTTGTTGAAAAAGATGAGGATGGAGATGGAGAGATAGACGAGACAAAAGAAATAACAGTAGAACAATAAGACATGGCTAATACAAGACAATACACAACATTAGTTTCCGCAGGAGAGGTAATTGACAAAACATTTACTAATAAAAATACAGACCCTGTTTTGGTTTCTGAAAACACTATTGTTTTAGCTGAACTAGCACACATTAGACCTCTTTTGGGTGAAAAGTTTTATGCAGAATTAAAGAAGGAACACAATGATGGTACTTTAAGTGTTAATAATCAAGAGTTTATGCAGTATTATTTAGAGGACTGTCTTTCTTGGTATGTTAGATTTGAAGTGGTTAATGATATAATGAGTAATATATCATCTAGCGGGGTAGTACATAATATAGACGAGTTTTCAAGAATAATAAGTGAAGATACTTACAATACTTTTAAACAAGATACTTATAGAAAGGCAGAGATATTCGCTAATGATATGATGGATTTTTTACATTCAACTGATGAGAGTGGTAATTACCCTACTTATGAGTCTAATAAACCTAATAGCATGAGAGACACATATAAGAATCATGGAATGATATTTTATGATAGTATATATGGATATAATGGTGTTGATGGTTGCTTGAATTGTGGGAATCCTTATTTAAAAGGTGAGTGTAACTGTAATTGTATAGATTGCTAAAAAAAATAATAATATGTCATCAAATCAACATAGTTTAATAACAGACCCGCACATTCACAATCCTAAAGGATATGAAACTGCTCCAAATGGAACTGTAATGACTAAAGGTATTAGTCTTAGTGGTTATAACGATGGAGCTTTAGAGTGGGTTCCTCAAACTAAAATTGGTGCTACAAATTATGAGCTTCAAGGTTATGTAACTGGTGCTAGTAATTATTTTAAAGGAGAAGATATTGCTAACACTAGATCACCATATTTATTTGGAGAGGATTATGGAGCAAGTACCATAACTACAGGGGTTTCTACAATAGACAATAGCATTATGTTTAGAACTGGAATGAATTTTCACGTTGTTTCAAATTCTACAGTAAAATCAATTAGCGGATATATTACATCTAATGGCTCTAATAATGTGCAAATAGCTATTTGTAAAGTGACTCCTACATCTTCTTCATCACCTCATGTTATTGACCTTATTGACGTAATTACAGTAACAGGGGGTAACAGCAATGATACTTTAGTGTCATTTAGTGAAACAGTTTTTTTAGCAGATACTTTAGCTGCGGGAGATATTGTATTTCCAATGATTAGAGAGGATGGCGGCACAGGGTCAAGTATATATTTAAAAGGAACAATACAAACAATTTGTTATTAAGGTAAAATGAAAAATTCAATGAAAGATACGACAGAGGTGTTAGTTGCAAATGGGGGAGTTTTAGGATTAAGTTTGGCAGAGTGTAACGAAATATTACTTCTAGTCAGTACATCATTAGCAATAATTTTTACACTTTATAAATTCTACAAGTTATCCAAAAAGAAATAATATGGCTAAAATTAGCTTTGTTTTTAAGTCAAATTCTAGGAAAAAGAGGAAGGGCGTTCATTCTAAAAACGCTTCAAAGAGTCAAAATGGCTATAAAAAGAAATACAGAGGTCAAGGCAGGTAAGTGGTATAATGACAAGTTAAGAAATATGGATATTAAACATTTTAAGTTATCCGAATTTGATTGTCCTTCTGATAGTGGATCAGGAGAAAATATGTGTCTTGATTTTTTAAGTAAGTTAGACAATGCTAGAGAGTTAGCAGGAGTTCCTTTTAAAATTACATCGGGATATAGGTCTCCAAAACATAATACATCAGTAGGTGGAGCTTTAAATTCTTCACACATGAATATACCATGCAATGCTTGTGATATAGCAGTACCTGACAGCTCTACTAGATATAAAATTATAGACTCCCTTTTAAAAATGGGAATAAATCGCATTGGAATTGGTAAAAATTTCATACATTGCGACACCGATAAAGAAAAAAGTCCAAATGTTATTTGGCATTATTATTAATTAAAAACAGAAAAAATGAAACAGTACTTAATAAGTAAACTTTTAACTTCAAAGAAGGTATGGCTAGGTATAGCATCTATGGTGGTGCCTTTAATAGCAAAAGCACTAGATGTAGACGAAGAAAGTGTAAGCCAAATTTGGTGGTCACTTCTAGCAATGTTATTTGGCCAATCTTTTGCAGATTTCGGTAAAGAATCAAAAAAATAATGTATATTTGTATTCCTACTTTGAGTGTTTTCATGGTTGGATAGTTAGTAGTTAAGAGTGAGAGGTTAATAACTTCTCACTTTTTTTTTACACCAATATTTTTTTTTAATAAATTTGAGTATGATAAAAAATGGTAAAAGATTAAGACTCACTATAGAGGAGGAGAACCTCATCTATAAGTTTAGAGCAAATTCAATAGATAATTTTAATGACAATACAGCATTAGATATGCACCTTGCAGAAAGAGGTATAAAGAAAAAAGATGTTGTATCTGTAAAACATTGGCAATCTGCAAATGGTGAGTTAAGGTTTTCAATAGTAACTAAAGAGGATTGCGGATTAGATGAGAATCAAATATTTGATAATGTTAATAATTTTATAGAAAAATATTCGCCTGATTATACAGAGATAAAAAGAAAAAAGGGAAATCATCTTTTAGTTATAAATCCTGCAGACATTCATATAGGGAAGTATGCTAATGAATTAGAGACAGGAGAGGCATATGACTGTGAAACTGCTGTTATGAGAGTTTTAGAGGGCGTTAAAGGACTTATAGATAAGTCTAAGGGTTTTGACGTAGAAAGGGTATTATTTTGTATAGGAAACGATGTTTTACATATAGATAATGTATATAACACTACAACTAAAGGAACGCATCAAGATACTGATGGCAAATGGTGGGAGCATTATGAGATTGCTTTAATGTTATATGTTAGAGTAATAGAGATGTTAAGAAAAATTGCTCCTGTAGATGTATTACACTCAATGAGTAATCACGATTATCAAAGTGGATTCCATTTAGCTCATACTTTAAAATCTTGGTTTAGAAAAGCTAAAGATGTTGCTTTTGATATAAGTGTAGCACATAGAAAATACTATCAATATGGTGAAAATTTAATAGGTTTAGAGCATGGAGATGGTGCAAAAATGGACAAATTACCACTTTTGATGGCACAAGAAAGACCTCAAATGTGGAGTGAAACTAAATACAGGTATTGGTATTTACACCATTTACATCACAAAGTAAAACACAAATGGCTAGACGCTAAAGATTTTATTGGAGTTACTGTAGAATATATGCGAAGTCCATCTGCCGCAGATAGTTGGCATTCAAGAAAAGGTTTTTGTGGAGCTTCAAAAGCCTGTGAAGCATTTTTACACGACAAAGAAAGTGGTCAGGTAGCTAGACTCACTCATTACTTTTAATTTAACCCTTTACTAACTCTTTATATAGAGTATTTTATACTCTTAAAGATAAATATAAAGAAAAAGTTAAAGATAAATACTAGGTTAAATATAAAGAAATTAAACATTTTTTAGAAAAAACTTAGTAAATATTTTGGTAGTTTAAAAATATGTTTTATGTTTGCATAGAATTTTAACTAACTAACTATAAACTTAAAATCTTTACATATGGAAAATTACACACCTTTTCAAGACGCTATCATAGCAGATGTAAAAAAGTCTAAAGAAACAGAGATTAAAATATTACGAGAGAACAATCGTAAAATGAAACTAGAAATTATAGAATTAAAGCAAGAACTTAATTCTAAAGAAAAAGCAAAGTTACTATTAAATAATATTAACTTTCAAATAAGAGAGTATTTAAAATAACTCTAATAACTAACTAACTAACTATTAACGAAAACACAAATTACTATGACAAATAGAGAAATAGACGATTTTTTTAATGAGCTTTTTCCTAAAGAAACACTCAAACCTAAAGAAACAGTAAGACAAAAACTGATTAGACAATTAAACGACCCTTATCACAATCCTTTTTCAGAAGGCTCAATAGCATCAGAGCAATTTGACTTGGCAATGCAAGTAAGGTCAGGTCATTATGAATCAGGAGGATTTGTATCAGACTATCATTTAGAGCAGTATTATGGTAGTGATTATGATGATTACAATTTAGACAACTAACTATTAACTAAAACTATTTAAAAATGACGAAAACACAAACGAGTGATATTCTACAACACTTAAAAGATGGTAGAAGATTAACACAAAAAGAAGCAATTAACGAGTATGGTGCTTACAGACTAGCAAGTATTATATATTCTCTAAGAAAAAAAGGCTATAATATAGAGTCTGAAGACTTAGATGTACCTACTAGGTATAAAAAACTAGATGGCAGTCCTAAAACAGCTAGTATCGTTGAATATAAACTTAACAACTAATTATTAATTAAATTTTAAAAACAATGAAAAAAAT